>Ga0075473_10000047_pt1 | contig 39817 bp, 25 predicted proteins | sample DEB19_08_DNA_FD_76340 | JGI IMG/M metagenome (GOLD analysis project Ga0075473, IMG submission 76340) | Aqueous microbial communities from the Delaware River and Bay under freshwater to marine salinity gradient to study organic matter... | ecosystem: Environmental > Aquatic > Marine > Coastal ... | reverse complement strand
GCACTTCTAGAAGTGGCACCATCGTTTAGTATGTTTCCATACTGATCAGCACGAACATAACCTTCAAAAAGACTTCTTTCTTGATTTAAATAATCTTGTGTAGTCTTATTCCAAATCGCCATTTATCAATCAATCCATTCTAATTTTGATGGGTGATATCTTTGTGCATTCTTGATGTTTAAATTCTTTTCTGTTACTGGATAGATCTGGTGAACAACTGCACCTGGATAATTGGACTGAAGTTGTTCACCAAGATCTCTTGTGGATGGGATGCCATTTTTAGTAATGATCTCCAATCTATATAAACTCCCATTCCACATTACATCGGCAACATACTCTTCGCCAACTTGTTGTGGTTGTTCTGGTTGAGAATTAATATAAAGATTTCCTGTGAAATCGCCAGCAATATTAACCGATTCGGAAATAAATTGCTTAAAAGATTTCATTTCATCCCTCTTCTTCTGTTGAGTATCCAAACATACTTGCAGCTACTGTAGGTCTAAACCCATCAATCTTTTCTGCAGACTTTGTAAATAAAAGTTCTTTAATTTTATCACTAACCTGAGAAGGGGATTCATCAGTAGCAATCATATCTAAAAGATCATCCATTTTTAATACCTAAAGTGTTTTTTTTTATTTATATTTCGCCGCCCTTGGGCATTTCTACTGGTTTAGCATTAATTTGTGTTGCTTTTGCCTGAGATTGTAAATCCGGTTCCATAACTGGTTGCCCTAAGTCCATTCCTGGTTGAGGTTGCATACCGGTGTCTACTCCCGGTTGCATCGGCATACCAGTAGCAGGATCTACCGGAATACTTGGATCTGGAATAACTCCATCCTTTATTTCTTTTTCAATTAATTTATCTTGCTCTAGGATTTCTTCATCCGTTTGTCTAAGAATTTTACGTCTTAGGTAATCTTGAGAGAAATATTTTCCAACATAAGGTTCTGCAATTTGAACCATGTTTAATCTTTCATTTAATAATTCTGCATCTTTAAGTTCAGCAAAATGATTATCATATAAGAAGTCATATTGGATATGCTCTTCCATCACATCCCAATCTTCTGGAGTAATAATGTTTTTAAGAATTAATTGGGTCTTTAGCATGTCATGGAACATATAAGAAAATCTTTTTCTTAGACGTGAAACAAATTTGCTAAATTTAACTTCATCTCTTAGAATTTCTGATGATCTACCAAGATTAAATCCACCTTCTCCATCCATTCTTGATGGTGGTACATTTAAAGAACGATAAAGTTTTTTCTTAAAATACTCAATATCTGTAATTTCTCCAAGGTTTTGACCCCCGGGAAGTGTGGAAATCTCTGTACCTCTTCCTCCTTCTCTTCTTGGAAGCCAGAAGTCCTCAAGCATCGCCATAAATTTACGATCATCACGTATTTCCCCAGTACTCGCATCATATACAAGTTTATTCCTATAACGCATCATTACGTCGCGGAGGTATTGCTCTGCTTTTACCTTGGGAAGATTTCCCACATCAATATAAAAAATTCTTCTTTCTGGAGCTCTGGATAGTCTATAAATTACAAGCGAATCTTCAATCATTCTAAGTTGATTGAGAGATTTAATAGCTTTATGTAAGTATGAAAGTGTTGATCCCTTATTTCTATCTACAAGACCGGAAGTGCAATACGTAATTGAATCTTTTGTAAATTTGATTCCTGCAGTTCCTCCCATTGAAGATGGGTTACTTGTAGGATAAGACATTTTTGGATTGTATATAAAATATTCCTCAATCTGAGGAAATTCATAATCCATAGGATCATTGGCATTAACACCCGCCATCCTATAAACTTTTTTATCCTTTTCTGTCTTTTTTTGTTGACGAACGTATCTCATTTTCATGGCATCAATGTATCTTAGTTCTTGAATGCCAGCATGAGGATCTTTAAGATCAATTACTTTATGATAATAAAGTCTACCATCAATATACCAATTCCTATAAATTTCATGAGACTTTTTATCAAAGTCTAATAAAGATAAAATGTATTTAAATTCTTGTCTTATTTTATTTTTAATGCCATCACTTGCATTTAGATTGGATAATTCAATTTCTACAGGAGAATCATTTGTATCACTTACAATAGCTTCATTTACAATGTCTTCAATGGCACTATCACATTCTGGGTGAAGTGCCATTTCTCTATATCGTTTGATTAAATCAAACTCAGTTCTATAAACTCCCTCAATATCTACATAAGAACCAAAAAAACCACTGCTCAAATAATAATCGGATTCATCCTCTCTATTCTCTGGAACAGGAGAAAGAACACCAGGAGACAGTGGTTCTGTATCTTCGATTGAAAATCCAAATAATTTTGCCATAATTTATTTTTACTTTTGTCTATTTATTATGCTTTAGCTGCCGTAGTTCCGCTAATAATCTCATAAGACTGTACCTGGAATTCTACAGTGAATTCCTCAATAGTATCACTACTCTCATAGGATAAAGCAATATCAGAAACTGAAGTTGGGAAAATATCAATAAACTTATATGCAGCGAGTATAGAACTATCAGATCCTGCATTAGTGGTGCTGTTTATGTCAGCACCTCTTCCAAGCTGATAGACCGTTGCAGTCTTCATATAAGATTCTGGTTGAGTAGCACCTAAATTATTATCAAGTTTTGCAATTAACTGTGTCCACTCTTCAAAAGCAGTTCTGAGCTTAAAGTCTTCATCATTAATAATCGTTACTGTCCAAACATCAATAGTTCTGTCTCCAGCGACTTTAAAAGTTCTGCCTCTGAATGGAACATCAATACTCGCAATAGTTGAAGCTGGCAAAGCAGCTGCTTTGCATAGGTATTTGAAAATGTCACCGTCCCAACTAATTCCATCAGGAAGGGTTAATTCAACTTCAAATAGATTGGGACGAGCACCACCACCTTTTAAAGCACTCTTAAAATCTGAGATTGTCTTAAGTCTAGCCATGGTTTGTTATCTCCTTAGGTTATTTATTTAATAATGATCAAACAGTACCTGCAACTTCATCAAAACTTACTCCTGTACGAGTTGCAACAAAGGTAAGAGTAATGTAGTTGATAGACTTAGCTGGCTTCAGGTAAATATCAGCTCTAAACTCATTATTATCAATCACATCGGGAGTGTTGTTTGTGGTATCACAGACAACAAGGAATCCATAAAGACCTCTCTTTGCCTGTACATCACGGAGATAAGGTTCCACAATGTTCTTAAAGTTTGCTCTTGTTAACTCATCGTTAAGTTCAAAGAGTTGTGCTTGTGCTGCTCTTTGGAGTGCTTGCTCAACTGTGAGGAAGAGTCTACGAACATTGATTCTATCAAAGGCGGAAGCATAACCAAGTGCGGTTTTATCACCAAAGAGAAGAGTTCCAATTCCAGGCTGAGTCACAATCGCATTAATACGATTTGGATAAAGTTTATCTCTTTGTGCTTTATTTGGATTGTATGCTAACTTAATTGCATTGTTGAGTATTCCTCTTTGCTGACCTGCAGGAGAGAACCAAGGATACGCAACGATATTAGTTCTGCACATCAGACCTGCAACATCTGCATTGCAAGGGATGTAAACAAATTTATTGTTAAATCTATCATAAGTGTACTTATATCCACTATCAAATACTGCATATGATGAAGATGGAAGTGGGCTAAAGAATCCAATAATGTTATCAGTTTGGTCGTTGGTATTCGTTACACCGATTACATCTAATCTATGTGGAGAAAGTACAGCAACGCAGTCTTTTCTTTGTTCTGCGATTGAGATTAGAGAACTTGCCTTAAATTGAGACTCATCTTTTGAAGATAAACCTGGACCCATAATCAAATAATCAACTTCTATTTCATCTTTATTTGAGAATAGATCATATGAATTTAATAAGTCGCCAAGTAAAGGAGTAAAGCTTCCTGTTTCTGCACTTGGATCTTCTCCATAGTTATTTCCGCCTTGTAAGGAGTACAAAGCGTTTCCTATAGCACTAAAGACCTTATCTTGCGTTGGCTCATTCCATAATCCATCTGCAGTGGTGTATGGAGAGAAACCTTCAACAAATCCAGTAGCAAATACCTCTTCGTTATTTGAACCATCGGATGGATTGTCACCAACATAAACATACTTAGAATACTGAGCAAGATATTCTTTCCACCAAATTTTTTGTGGAGAATTTACTGCAGAAACTGCGTCTGTTGCCTTTGATAAGAATGAATGCTTTTCAAGCAGAGTTCCCTGAACACCAGTTATCTTACCAGTATCATCAAAAATAGCAACGTGGATAGCATCATTTTTGCTATTTCTATCTAAAGAGAATTTGTTAGTAGTTGGTTTGGGAGCAAGAGACTTCCAGAAAATTGTTCCATTATCCAAATCTATAGTCTGCTCATCATACCAATCTTTAACTGTCGAAGATGAACTTCCGAGAGTATGAACTCCTGCAGATGCACCACCATCTTCGGTAAATCTTAAGGTATTTCCTGGTCTAATAGATGCCGATTGGTTTCTTTCTTGATAGTTAATTAAAATATCTGTAGAAGACCCAGCAGCAACTCTAGATACAATTTTTACATCGATAGAATCAGTTTGAACACCCGTAATAATTCCTTTCAGATAACCATTGAAAGAAGTTGTTACTCCTGGAATATTCTGATTAACTAAAGCAACAGTAACTCCAAGACCAATTCCATTGTCTGATCTTGCGGTTAAAGTTTGAGCAAAAGTTGAACCTACAGCGATTGTTTGGTCAGCTTTATCGTCAATAATTGCAACCTTTAAATTATTTGCCCAAGTTCCTGGGTTTTTAGCGGCAAAAATATAATCTGCAATATCATCAGAATGAACTGCATTATAGTTGTCAAAGTTAGTAATTTTCAGATCAGGAGTTCCTACAGTAGATACGCCTGAGGTTGTGTAAATATCGGTAATATCAAGAGTAATTGAACCTGTACTTCCTACCCCTACTCCACCAAGCTTGGAATTTGAAATTGTAATACTATCTGTAGTAGTGAATCCAACTCCACCATTAGAAATTGCAACGTTTGAAATTAATGCAGCTGCAGTTCCATTAGTAGATGCAACACTAACTGTTATTATTGCTCCAGTTCCATTTCCACTGGTAGAATAATCAGTCTCAGTTAGAGTGAAGCTTCCCGAAACAGTAGTTCCAACTCCAACAGATGAACCAAGAGAATAACTTACATTCAGGGTACTAATGCCAGTTATTTCTCCACCTCTAATTCTTCTGGCATTAGCATTTACAAGGTAATCTCCATCAGTTCTTACTACTTTAAGAACACCTCCATAAGATAGATATGAAGATGCGCTCATCCAATACTCATATTGAGCGTCTGTTTGTAGTGGCTTACCAAAAAAATTAATTAATTCTTGCTCAGTTGCAATGTCAACTGGATAATCTACTGGACCAATTGAAAATGGGCCAGCAATAGCTCCAATATTATCTAAAACATTATCAGCTCTTCCTACAGTTAAGTCAACCTCTCTGACGAGTACGCCTGGAGATAATTGAGGAGTCGCCATGTTTTTCTCCGTAATTCTCAGTTTATCTAAAAAATATTTATTAAAAAGTTACTTTTCACGGGGGAAATGTGACGTGAATGTTTACCAATCTGGATATTCCCAAAAGGCAAAAGTTGTAGATTTACTTTTTTTGCTAGTAATTCTCTTTATTGTACATTCTTTGCATTCATATGAGTATGAAGACGCAACTGGTCCTCTATCCTTTCTAGTTCTATAAAAACTATCTATTAAATTTTTAGTTTCTCCACAGACTCTGCATGTTCTATCTGATAATAACAAATGCCCTAAATTTATTTGCTTATCTAAATCCATTATTGCATATAGTCCCACATGTAAGCCATATCTCCATATTCATCAACAAACCATCTATCCCCCTCTTGATCTGTAAAACTATTGGAATCCGTACCATCAACAATAAAACCAAATGGTGCCATATCTTGTTCTATTTGATTTTTTTGTTCTTCATATAATCTTTTTCTTACATCTTGATCTGTAAGTTCTTTAAAATAATCCTGTGCAACCAGCCAAGCGTAAATAACCAAACACATTGCTAAGTCGTCATTGCAACCTTCTTCAGCCTCAAATGAGTTATGCTTCTGAATGAAAGTTGTAAGTTCACTCATAATATCATAATCTTTAAATAGGAGTTTATTCTCCTCAATCATAGTTTTTAAATTGAGACATCCAACTTTTTTTACAGTTTTTGACATCTTGACTCCAAGTTGAGTCTTTTTGCCAGAAAATCCTTGTCCAACAATTTGCCCTGCTCTTCCTCGCATTGAGCACATTAAAAGGTTTGTATATTCCAAGTCATAATGTATAATAGATGCTACTTGGTCTCCAACATCATTAACTTCACATAAAATATATGCGTTATTATAATTTTTAGCAACATCTACAATAATGCTTGGAAAAAGCATTGGTTTTATTTCATTATTTCTATATTTTGCAACTACTTGGTGTGGAAATGTAGTTATATCTACAACAGTAAACGCGGAATAATCACTACCAACTCCTCTTGCAACATCAACCGATATTAAATAGTCATGATTGTCAATAGAATCTTCATAAACATCCAATCCTCCACTACTTTTCAATGGGTGATCGTATATTAAAGATCTGAGTTTTGATGGAGCAATTAAAGTATCAACAGAACCTAAAAACTCACATTCGAATTCAACTTTAAATTGATTTTCTGATGTGTTTGCTATGGTTTGCTTTTTCCACTCTTCATCTCTTCCAGGAACTTCTGACCAATGAACGTCAGTAAAAACATATTCATTTTTACCTTTTTCAGCATCGTGCCACATACGGTAGAAGTGATTCATACCGTGTGGTGTAGAAACTATAATAACTTTAGTTTGTTTACCAGAAGTAATCGTAGGATAAACTGATGCGAAGAACGAATCCGCAATATGATTTGGAACGAACGCAAATTCGTCTAGAAATAGAATGTTAAATGACATTCCTCGAACAGCAGAAGCAGACGTTGATGCTGCTAATATCTTAGAACCATTCTCCAGTTCAAGAGAACCTTTATTCCAAGATACAATACCCTGCTGCATCCATTTAGGTAGATTTTCATAAGCAGTTTGTAATCTATCTAAAAGTTCCCTTGCGGTTGCGGCTTTGTTTGCAAGAATACCAATGTTTACGTTATCGTTAAAAACTGCATAGTGTAGAAGAAAAGATACCACAGTAGTAGACTTACCAGTCTGACGAGGCATCTTACAGATATTAAATCTGTGCTTATGAAAGTTATTGATTAATTTTTCTTGAAAATGATATGGTTGGAATGTTTGTAATCCATGATCCAGAGTTACAATCTTCACATAATTTTTAGCAAAATAAACCGGATCATTCATACACTTGGCCATCTCAAGAATTTGCTCTTCAGTAAATTCGTGAGTTGTGTTTGCTTTTTTTAATAACGGATTACCAAGATAAACATCATTTGACATAATAAAACCCTATTGATTAATTACAATTCCAGCGTTTGCGTGCTGCTCTACCTCTTTCTCCAGTCCAACTTTGAGAGCGACTGCAAAAATTCTTTCTTCTTTTCCAGTCTGCAGAACCTGGTTTTAATTTTGAAGGTGGTGTGGTAACAGCAGTTTTGAGTTTTGAACCTGGATTTTCTTTGCGATATGCCTTTACCGCTTCTGGACTTAATCCATCAGTTTTGTCTTGGCGATTTATTTTCTGCCAGTCTTCATCAATCTCAACTTCTTCACCCATAGTTTTTACATAATTTTTGTTTGATCCTGGTTTTGCTGCACTACCACCTTGAGGACCAAAAGCTTGAATTAACGGTTGTCCTGGTTGAATTTCAGAAACTGAATGATAAATTACCTTACTTCCAGGATAAACTTTTTGAAGTTCATCATTGATTTCTTTACGTGTTGGAAGATTAATCTGAGGGAAAAACATTTTTAATGAATAATATTTTCCTCTCCAAGTTAAAGTAACCATAACAACATTTCCTGTTTGTGCTTGCATTCTTGATGCTTCGGTTACTTGAGATTTAAAACCTTTGATGGGTTCTGGTTTTATAAGATCAATTACTTCAGCAAATGTATTTCCATCCGCATCTTCTATTGTTACATTTTCCGCTTTTACACAGGATCCTTTTTCAAATTCAGATGTTCCTTTTTTTCTTTTATACCCTGACCAGCATTTTTCACCTAAAATTTCTTTCGTAATTTTATCTACTATTTTTTCTTCAAATCTAGGAATATCTACCTTTGATGCTGCTTGTTTTTGTAGTTTTTCTGCTTTTGGGCCAAGTTGTTTGGCAGCATCCGAAGTTAATGCCGATGCTCCTGTTGATCTTTTAATTTGAGTTTGAGATCCTTTTAATATTCCTCTTCTTGTAGTTATCTTCATTTCTTCATCCATTTCACCACTTGCAACATAATCTGCAGCAGTATCAATATAATCGGCAGCCTTAGTAATTTTTGATTGGACCCATGCTTCTACATTCCCTTCTCCTTTTCCAACCTTTGCTTGCAATCTTTTTGCAGCATTCATCAAAGTCTCCAATTCGGATCTTATCATGGAGTATTCATGATCTTTTACCGAAACCTTATCCCAAGCCTTTCCACCGTAAGAACACTCTGATCTAGTCTCCCTTTTATCGCATAAAGGGCAGTATCTTTCTTCTTCATGCATAGTTGCTTCCGTTTTTGTTCCCCAATTTGCAGCACCAACTTTACGGCATTTAACAAGTGCCCCAGATGCATATGCACTTGGCCAAACGTCATATCTAGACTTTACCTTATTATAACAAGCATCTTTTTTGCCACTACCTTTATTTGGTTTGTCTTTTACTTCTTTTAGGTCCATCTCTTCAGTTCTTACGTTAGTTGGTTTTTCGCCACCAGTTTTTTCTGGTTGGTTTGGATCTAATCTATTTTTTCTTCTTCTTGCTCTTTCCTCTTCTTCATCGGATAAATTTGCAGATATTTTAGAACTTCCGCATTTTGGTGTAGAAGTTTGACCTGGTTGACGAGCACATGGTTTACCTGCCCATTTTCCGCCCAGCTGAACCCATCCTTTTTTACCATCAGAGGATTTTGATTTATTAAACCAATCGTGAAGTCCTTCATCTCCAGATTTATTTTCTTCTTTTAATTTTTCTGGTAAAGAAAATAAATCCCAATATCTTGGTCCATATTTACATTCACTTCTCAATTGAGTTTTTTTGCATTTTGGGCAATATCTTTTCTCATAATCAACATGAACTCCATTCATTGGCGGCATATGAACTGGAGAATCTACATCTCCCATTGCAACATCAGCATATTCTTTTACATCTTTAAATTTTTTATGCTCCTTTTTAGCACTCGCTTCCATTTTTTTCAGACGAGTATAATAATCTGGTATTTCATCTAGATGCTGAAGAGCAATATCCATAGCAAGTTTATGATCTTTAGTATGTTCATGCTCAATAGGTTCTCCCATATCAAGTTGCTTTTGTATAAAAGAAACTTCTAGACGATGCTTCTTTGCAATTTGCTCAACTGTTTTATGAGATTTAAATTTGCCCATGAATACTATAATTCTTCTTATTTATTTATTGTTCTAATTCTCCTTGAGACTGTTGTTTAAGGAGTTTTGCTAATTCTGCGGTAGATCCTACAAAAAGGGCATTATTTACAGTTGTTGGACCTTTAATTTTTTCTTCCTCAATATCTTTTAATTTTTTTTGTAAATCCATTAGTTTATCTGTTGCATCTGCAACATTTTTTATGAGTTGACCTGCAACTTCATAAGCGCGGGGCATCTCACTTTCTTGAGCAAGTTCTAAAATACCATTAATAGCTTCTTGTCCTTTTTCTATTAAAGAATATAAATTTCCTCTAGTATAGTCATAGTCACTTTTTATGTCATTAGAAACCGAAGATATTTTTTCTATTTTTTCAATCACATCGCTTTTTTCCGCAGGAACTATCTCACTTTCTACGTTAAAGGTTTCATTTAGAGAGTCAAATTTTTTAGACATTTTCATACACTTTAAAATACTGATCCACTAAACCCGAAGTCATCTCCATCTTCAATTAAAAGATTATCTGAAGAAGTAATTGACTTAATTTCCGATCCTGATAAATGTGGGGTTATTGTTGTTCCGTCTCTACCCCTATTTACAGTAATAAGGTTTCCTGATTTTGCAGTAACAAATACTTCTTCACCTTCGATATCTAAGTATGTATTTACTGATATTGAAGATGCGTCATTAACACTAATCAAAGTATCTTCAATACTAATATCCTTTGACAGATTAGTTATTACAGTTCCAGTATAATTTTTAATTGCTCTTGGTTCCGCTGAATATACAATTTCTCTTGATGGTGAATTTGTAGTATCTCCAGCAATATAACCAATAGAAGTTTTCTTGATGATATCTTTTGTTGCGGAAGAAACAGGACCAAAGATGTAAGTTTTTGCAGTGAATCTTAATGTGTATATTAGAACTCTTCTAGTAGTAAAATTCCCCTCATAATCATCCTGCATAGTAATATTTTCAAGAACTACAGGTATATCTCTCTTTTCATTAATTAAATCAACAAGTTCTACTGACATAGTATATCCCGGTTGAAAATATGGCAAAATTTGCTCTAAAATTTGTAGAGCATCATCATTAAGTTTGGACATGATACTCAATTCAAATTGCATGTTATAAGGAACAGGGAGATAAACCTTTTTTGTCTCAGTCCCATCAACTGCTGATTTTGCGGTAAATGTTTGAGTTGTAGTCGCTTTTCTAGAAGGATCGTAAACTAATCCAGTAAATTCAAATGACATCCTTGGCAATGTAATTTGAACTGGTTTATTTAAGTCAGGAGATTGTTCTAATCTGGCAAGAAATTTTTGAGTAGGTCCGTATGCAAGAGGGACTTTTATAACACTCTTTACATTTCCATTATTGTCTGTATGTTTGATATTAATTTCGTTGAATAAAGATCCAAAAGCAATTATAGTTCTTTTTAAAATTTCGTGATAAAAATATTCAAACATACTTTAATCCTTTTAATATACTATCTATAATAAATTATATTTATGGTATTCCAAATGGGTTAGTTTCGCTAAAATCAATAATTTTATCTGCCTCCTCCTCAATTTCTTCATTGTTTGCAAATCCATCTTTAACAGCAAAAAATTCGACTTTTCTTAAATAATGAGAAGCACTAGATGAAGTGCCAACTATATTTTCTCCCGAAATAAATTCACCACTTACTTGAGATACTTCTAAAATATTTGTAGTTGAATTCCAAGATCTTACTCTTGCCGTTACTCCACTTTGAGAACCTGTTACAACTTCATTGAATATGAAATTGCCAACGGAATTAAATAGAGGATTTCCTATTATAATAGTTGGAGCAACAGTATAACCAAGACCGGCATTTGTTATTCTAATCTGAGTTATTGATCCAGCTGCGGAAACAATTGCAGTGGCTGCCGCAGAAACTGAAGAAATACCACTGAATGTTATTGAAGGTGGATTAACGTATCCAGATCCAGAATTAGTTATTGTAATTATTCCTACTATGCCATCACCTATGGATGCAGTTGCAGTAGCTCCTTTTCCACCACCTCCAATAAATCTTACTTTTGGAGCAACAGTATAACCATACCCGGGATTAATTATCTCCACATTTTGAACGGATTGTGCAGATGGGTTTGTATTGTCATTACATACAACAATGCCACCAATCATCGTTGCAATTGCAGAGGAAGTTTTACCTCCACTTGGAGCAGAAGATATACCAACAGTTGGAACGGAAGTATAACCACCACCTCTATTTGTGACTGTTATTGATCTTACCCCACCATTAACAACTCCAGTGATTGCGCTAGCAGTCACTCCAAAACCTACCATTATAAGTTTTTGTATATTTCCTATTGGTACAGATTCTTGCCCACCACTTCCACTGATATTATCATCAATGTCCTCAACTCCAGTGTCAATGACTTCATCTTCATATCTAAACAATTCACACCTTAATTCATAGGTATATAATCCCTGAAGTTGATAAAATGGATTTTCATGTTCAACATATTTAATTTCAAATAAACGATCCCCCAAAGGAAAATAAATTAAATCTCCTTCTTTGGGTCTTGTGGATAATTTAATATTTGGTTGATTTGTAATTAATGGAGAAATATATGTTTTAAATCTTTCTCTAGAAATAGTTAATGTTATTTCATTGAGAGCTTGTATTCCAAATTTTGATAGAATAGTGGGATTGTCATTATATCCTTCAAAATTATTTAAATAAGCTTCTATTGGGTAGGCACTGTTAAATACAGATTCAATAACTTCTTTAATTACCTTTTTTTCTGTAATATATTTTCTAGGTAAATAATAGACTTCTACCCCATACATTCTCAATTGCTCATTAATTAAATCTTGTATGAGACTTTGTTCTGTTTTTGAACCTTGGAGGAAAAATGGGTTAAGCATATATTACCCTATCATGTCTAGAGGTGGAAGTTCATAAGTACTAGACATTTTTTCCATTAATATGTCTATTTCTCTTTGAGCATCATCATACATTTGTCTGCCATTTAATTCAACTCCACCCGGCAACTTAACGCCAGTAAATTTCATCATATTTTGTCCCCATTGACGCTTAATCAACGAAGTTAAATATGGTTTTAAAAATGAGTCATTCCACACTCTAGAATAATCATTTGGATCTAAAGTAGAATAACAATCAATTACAAAATACTGGGTGTCTGTAACAGAAGACCAATCAATGTCAAGATATAACCTGTCTTGTCTTTTGTTAAACCTTATTTGTTTATGAGTATTCAAAAGAAAATCAAGGTCTTCTAAATAAGTCTTCACCATAGCATAGCTTAAAAGTTCTGTTGTTCCCCAATAATAAATGTCATTTAAAAATAATTGATATTTAACACTAAACATATTATGAGTAATTGTATTTGCTCCATCAAAAGTAAAAATTTTATTTACTCCTATAATATTTGGGGGAACTTGTAAATAATTACTATTTTCATAGTATGTAAATGTTGTAGCAGTTCCAACTATATTTGTAACTACTGAAGTAGTTGTTATGCCAGAAGAACTTGTTGAATTTGTTCCGTACCCTGCCCTACCTCTATTAATATCATCCTTAGTTACTTTATACTTATAAAAAGTAGGATAAACACCATCAAAGTGACGTTCTTGAAAGAACTGTATAGCATCATCTACTAAATCTTCTATTTGTTCATCCGCAACATTAATTTCTAAAACTGGCGCTCCCAGCTTTCTTTTACAGTAATCTATTAGTTCCTGTCTAGTTGATGGTTGCGCCATTTATTTTTATTCTACTTTAAAATATTTATGATTTAAAGGGCATCATCTGTAAAACAACTTCTTGTTGTTTTAAATATAATTTATAGTAGCACTTTGCTATATTTTTTAAATCATCTAAGTTTGATAACTTATCAATTTCTGAAGAAACTTTGAAATACTCAAAACTTTTACTCAAATTTTCAAGTTCTATATTATCTGGATTCATTTATTAAACTCCTAAGTAAAGACTTAATTTCACCAAGATCATTTTTTATATTAGCAACATCATCCTCTAGATTTTGTATCTTTTGATTATCATTTTCTTTTATTTTTTTCCTTTCAATATACTGGTTATAGTCAGTCATATTTGTATTAATAATTGAATTTGTAACTGGGTCTCTTAAAAGATTATTGTGACCATCAACTTTTAAATATTTCATGTTCATTATGCAAGTGATATTACTCTTAAGTTTTTAACTCTAGGTGGATATGCTTGATTTGTTGAGGTTAATACTAATTTAATTCTATAGAATCTAAATGATGGCAATTGATCAGCAGTAAAATTATATTCATTAAATTGTAAAGTTTGAGATTCAAATCCAAGAATTGAAGCAGGTTGAATGTACGCATCAGGTAAACCATCACTATTTGCAAAATCTATGATTTGCTTTTTGATATCTAAGTTATTATAACCAGGGAACGGCGTAAAAATAGGATTGAAGTTCTGAGATTCACCTATAGCATAGAATGCTCTAATATCACAGAAACTATTGATATGAGCATCTAAAATAATTTTAATAGAAGACGCTGAATTTTCCAATCCTATTTCCTTAGAAATATATTGGAACGAAGATGGATCAGTTCCAATACTGTTTACCCTACTATCTGTGGCATAATTTCTAATTATTTTGTTAACTCTATTTGATGTTAAAATAGCACTCATTCTTTGAGTATCTATTACTGGACTTATTCTTGAGTCTGATGAATTCAGGAATAATCTTAAATTCATTGATCTATTGCCAGGTAGTTCAGTTAAATTCACATCCTCATTAACTTTAGATGCTATGAGTCTTGGACTATCAAAATAAGTTGTTTTATTTAAAGCAATAGGCTCAAATCCCTGATCTATAAATGGAATTTCATTACCACTAATACTAGAACCACTAATAGTTCTAATCTCAGAACTGATATTTGTTCCCTGAACTGTTGTATTTTGAATTGATAAATTGATCAATTCAAATGGTATATTTTGAGTTGCCTTAACATTAAATCCACCAGCTGACTTTGTTTCATTAAAATACAATTCGGGATATCCAGATCCAGTTGTTCTATCCATGCCATTGGCATTCATTTGAATTTTTATATAATATGAATCAAAATTCAAAGGATCTGCTACCGTAACGTCATTAAGGTAGTGTGTTTTGTTAATTCTCTGTAGAGAAACACCACCTAATTCATATTTGTATACAGGACTTCCGGATAGGTGAGTAGTTGAAGATTGAGTTAAGTTATTGAAATATGTTGGATCTATATAACCAATTCTAGTAATATTGTTTAAAGATCCAGTAGTAACTGACTTATATTCAAAAAGTTCATTTCCAATTAAAGCATATCCTGGATTAGTAGTTGCAACTCCAACATTTTCAAATGTTGCAAAACCAGAAGAATTTTCAACTAAAATAGATGAAGTAGAATTATAATTATAATCTGAAGTTAATTTTGTAGGGGTAATGTCAGACTCTACTCCAGAAATCCTAACATAATTATCTTCAAAGTACATTCCATGATTCTTATGATTTACTAAAATGTGAAGTCCGTCAGACTCTACATCAATACTAGAAATCTGAACATTTCCACCAGAAGTGCTATTTAATGTAGTAGTTACTCCAGAAGAATTGACATATACTACAGTTTTTGCTGCTCCAGCGACAGAGAAATTACCTTGAACATTATCTAAAATTAATTGAGTTGTACTTCCAATTGAAGTTAGCGATAGTAATGCACCTCTTCCAACTGTAATATTTCCTACAGAGGTTATACCTAATACATCTCCAATTTGATAACCATTTCCCCCAGAAGATATGGTTGCTGCTATTGCAACTCCATTTGATATGGTAACTTCTGCAATAGCATCCTTTCCAGATCCAGTCACTGTCGATAGCTTAACATTTTGGAATGTTAACGATCCAGATGAAGGAGTATATCCTATACCAGGATTTATAATTTGAAGAGTTCCTGAAGACTGCCCTGCACTACCAACATAATTCGCACTTGCATTAGTTCCCTGTTGTAAGACAGTATTCCCAAGAATTAAACCAGTGTCATTTAATGAAGATGATATTCCAATTCTTACTCGTTTTGAATTTAAATTCAATGAATTTGGAAGTAAAGTTGCTACTTGAGAATTTCCAGGAGTTAACTCTGGACTATACAATTCTAATCTTCCAGAACTTAAGAAGTTAGCTCTGTAAAGAGTAAACTTCAAATCTTCCCATTGACTTGCTTCCCAAGTTGAAGCATTTTGTGACTTAAATAGAGATCCTAGATATGGTTGATTTACATAAGATTGAGTTAGAATATCAACTTCTCCAGACCTAGAAATAAAGACATTATACTTGTTGGAATTTGAACCAACAATTATTGCATATTCTTTACCACCTTCCAAATAAACTGGAGATTTAAATGTAAAAACAGTTGCAACTGATCCGTCTTCTGAAGTTCTAACTCTTTCTGGTTCTAAATTGACTTCCGAAAATGGAACTACAGTTTGGGTTGGATATCCACCCTGCATAGTTCTTATTTGGAATCTGACTGGAATTCCTGCATCATCAGTAGACTTGAAGAAAAGTTCGCACTTTGTTAAGAATATTCCAGTTTCTTCTTGAACTAAGAATGATTGTGCAAGAGGATCCCACCATGGGCATCCATACCAGTTAGTATTTTTAGAAACAACTTCTGAACTTACTAATTGATTTCCGGAAGTTCTTGATACTTCTTCTGATTGGGTTTCTTGCTTCTGTTCAATCTTAGCATTTCTTGTAGAAATAATATCTTCCTGAACAGTTTCAATAGTTCCACTGGAGATGAATTTTTCTTCAGAAATAGTAGATGCTAAGTTTTTATCATTTATAGGATTGTTTATTAATCTAAAAGTTTTGGTGCCATTTTCAAATCTAGGATTGATAGCAAAATTGGGATCTGGTATATAAAAACTTCCTATCAAAGAAGTATAAACGTCAGACACCAATCTAACATTAGTGATAGTTGCTATAGCCCCAGTAGTTTTTCCAACCAAAGTCATTCCAGATTGTACCCATCCACTGAATTCACCTTCAGTTTGAGTAGACAGTGAAAATGTGTCTACGTTTAAAATGGTACTTGTTGAAGAATATGTAGAAGGTAAAGGCTGACTCGTATATGGATTTAATGGATATGTTGAAGATGATGAATTGTATGGACCTTCTTTATGGTTTGATTGAGCAACTCTGAAAGTAATTTTTGGTGCCCCATCATTATTAATTGGATCTGTAACTGAAGAAGATTTTAACTCTCCTATTACAGTTTCACCGACCTCAAAAACACCAGATATCATGCTAATTTCTAGTAATTTTGGAGTACAGTATTTTGTTACATCAATACCGTCAAAAAACGCATAAACTTGAGTCAATGGTTTTACATTATTTGAAATAAATTGTATATTACGAGACCTTAAATATTGAATTAAATCTCTACTTACAACTCTATCGCCCAAAGATGTCTGATCATATTGTTCAGATACAAAAGTCGTAGTGCCCGTTCTTGTTTGTACTCCGGTTTCTTTTACTTCTTGGTAATTATCTTGAGTAACTGTCCTTGTTCTATACCATCCACCATAGTATCCATAGTATCCATAATATCCATATCCCCAATATCCATAATATCCATAGTATCCTCTCCAACGACCATAGTATCCATAGTATCCCCAATAATAATCATTCGAATATGTAGTGTTATATTGTACAGTCTCAGTAACTTCTTTGCCTGTCCATGTAGTTTCCCAAGCACCCCATACGGTCGGAGAGTATCCAGTTTGTGGATCAACATTAAATTGTTCTACTGCAACCGCCATCACCTGGGCATAATTACCATCAACATTCGTTATCTTTGGATCCAATCTAACAGTATCGATCCAAGTATCAGAAGCAGGAGAAAGTTCAATAGTTCCTTGCCAGAAACTGATTACGAATGGAGTAACATTTTCTGTCCTAGTTGCAAAAGATTGTTTTAACCATTCAACTTCTGAATAATCTAGTGTTATTATATCCCCAGTTTTTCTAATATTAGTTCCCTCTGGAGCAGTGAATAGATAATCCTGCTGTAAATTTTGTATAGGTCCATGAAGTAAATCTAATGAAGTTGTATAATGCCTTGGTCTTAATTCTTTATTCTTAGGATCTATACTATTTTCAAAAGGTAAACCATTTTCTTGAGATACTACTGTTGCAAAATTATCTACAAAGAATCCAGATTTGAATCTATCTAATCCGTCAGAATCTGTAATTGATAAGTTAGCAGTGCTTGATTCTAGAATACTTAACGAAGTGTAATACTCTAAATTTTTAATTCTTTCCTCAAGGTTTTTAATATCAACCATTCTATATCTCTTATGGTTAAGAAATTGAATGGAGGCTTGTGAAATATCAAATAGATATGGAGGTAAAGTTACTGTAGCTATTTCTAGCGCATCATCAGCAGAAATAGGTTTCTCTGGTTTTTCTGCTGGGACGCCATATTTAACTTGGAAAGTTCCATCTCTACTTACAAAAATTCTATCAATTCTTCCAAGATAATATGAAAATGTAGATATAATTGCTTCATCAGAAGCTAAAATATTTGCAGCTGAATTTCCAATTTGGTTAAAAGTTCTTCCATAGAACTCAAACGGAGATCTAGAACTCTCAATCCCAACATAGTTAGAAACTCTAGGTCTAATATCAATTATATCAGAATTTCTAATAGAATCGACTGACTGAATATCTTTTTTATAATCAAATCCACTATATGAAGATATAGTTGTAATATCTCCATTATCTGAAGATTCGTAGTAAGCACTAGAGAAATATACTTTAATTTTTTTAGTAGGAGCCGAAGAGGATGGAATACGATTAATCGATCCATACCCATAAAAAGTTCCTTTTTGTCCAGTATCAAACTTAAAGTTTGATGAAATATTCGAACATGTTGCACCAATTGAAGTTATAACTGCTTGTAAATTTGATTCTCTAAAAGATACAGTCTCACCTTCTTGAAGGTTATTCTCGTTAAGTGGTATGAATGATATTTGAGTATCTGTTATTTGCTCTGCATATAATCCAAGTGCTCCACTTATTTGCCCAACAAATGTTTCTCCAACAATTAAATCACTAGTTTTTGTTGTTGGTCCATTTATAGAAGAAAGGATAATTTTGGGGCAAGATGGATCATTAAGATCTCTTGATTCATAAATTCCATGAACGTTAATAACATCCGGGACATTTAAAGATATATTTTCATCTTGAACTCTAGTTCCGTAGGGATAATTTCCAAAATATAATCCATCGTTTAAAGTAGAGGCGCCAATACCAGAAGCTGAATTATTTGATTTGTTAATTACTACTGTAGAAATTCTTCTCTTTAATTTATTTTTTACCTTTGGTTTTATTTTTCTTAAAGTAGCTACTAAAGTAGCTGGTCCATTTGTGGTTAAGTTATAAAGTTGTAGTTGTGTTGATCCATCAACAAAATCAAACTTATCTTCAGTTAAAGGCTCAAATCCACCATCGGCACGAATTAAAGTATATCTTTCTTCATCAAAAGGTAAAAATGTCTCATTTTCTCCAGCAGAAACTGGGGAGGAAAGTTGATTTAATGAAATTGTAACATCAAAAGACTTTCTAATTGTCAATTGTGCATTTGTTAAATCAACAGATGCAATATTTGGTTTAGGTAAAGTTGTGTATAATGTATCATCTATAGAATCCGTCAACATTGTGTTTAGGATAGTAAAATCAGTTACATTAATAGAACTAGAAGGTAAATCACCCTCATTGATTCCTGTTACAGTGGCAATCCCACTAATAGTTACATATGTTAATCCAACTCCAACTACTCTTGAATATACTGGAGTTGAAAATGAACTATTACTATATTTTACAATATCTCCTGTTTTTACAATATTTCCTGGGAAGTTAGTGTTTGTACTGGTAACTGTACTAATTCCACCAGAACTTGCACTAATTGTGGCAATACCTACATTTAAGTAATTTGTTAATACGGTATTGGCATTAAAAGTTTTTGCTGATCCAACTATACCATAGACGGATTTTACATCAGAAATAGAGTATGAAGTTATAGCCGTAGCTACTCTATTATTATCGATACCATCAATTACAAAAGATTCAAATGGAATAAAATTTCCACTTTTTTGGTATATTGTAATTGTGTTATTATTTGTTACCGAATTTTTAAGGAAAGCTGTAGCTCCACTACTTTTTCCTTTAATAAACGATGGGACTTTTAATGTAATTGGTTCATTTAAAGTTATTTCTGTAGTTGTTTGCAAATCATATAATGATATATTCCAACGATTTAAATTTGAATTTGTTAAATATGATCCAGATTCTAATCTAAAATCATAAACTCTAGCAACACCAATTTCTTTACCAGAAGCAGTATTTGGAGAAGTTCCTACTCTCTGATCTCTTAGACTTAGAACATATGTATTTCCTATTCCTATAGTCGGAGAACCGTTGACAGTATCCAAAACTAAAGTTGATCCGGTACTGTATACTATTGATCTATCTTTTAAAGTTGCAGTAGTTCTAGGTTTATCTGCATCTAAAAATACAGGAGAAAGAGTTTCTACTTCATATCCTCTAACAAAAGCTTTTCCTGGAGAAATTTGATATATTGCTAGACTTTCCGATGGGGTAGATCCATTATAAGTAAATTGATTTTCATTAAATATTCCACGATTTCCAAGATTATCATTTAGAGATTCTTTTACATTTAAGTCAAATGGAGTTACATAATAATCTCCAGATTCTGCATAAGTTCTTCTTGCAAGTTCATCTCTTATTAAACTGTAATCACTTGTAATTCTATTTGTAGCAATTACCCCAGATTTAATAGTTGCAAGTTCAATAAAATTGTTATCATTAAAATCATTTATGTCTTTTTTAAACAAAGAGCATGTAATCTTTAATCTATCTGCTCCAGGAGATCCATAGTTATTAAATCCTTGCGAATTATCATTTAAATTTTCATCAATATCCGAATTGACTATTTCTTCATTAACAAAAAGACCAACTCTGTAATTTGGAGAATTTGAATACTGATCAAGTAAGAGTGTTTCTGTATTTACTAAAACAAAATGTCCGCGTATAAAATATACACCCTCAGAAATAGAAAATGCAGATCCTACTGATGTTGAATTAGTTGCTAAAGTAATTCCGAATGGAGATCCTGCAGTAATTAAAGCGTTTCCTAGCAGTCCTGATGTAATATCTATATTTGAGGATAAGTTTTCCCCGTCAAAAAAAGTAACAGTAGAATTATTTTGAGTGCTTGATCCCAAGTAATTTACATATAGTGTAATATTTCCTCTTTCAGACTCACTTGATAATAAAACTTTTTCTACTACTGCAGTAACTCCAGAAGTTTGACCTGTAATTTTAGAACCAACCAATTGAGATGCATATGCATCTAAAGGAACTCCTAGATATGAATTATTAAGTTCTACTGCGTAATAAAATTGATTATATGTAGTATTTCCGGGAATAACTTTAGACCCTTCTTTAAAAAGATGTTGCCCGAATTTTTCAATTTGATTTTGTAAAATAGATTGTAAAGTTGTTAGTTCTCTTGCCTGAACTGGATAACCAGGTTTAAAAAGAACTCTATAATAGTCATTGTTTGCATCAAAATCGTCAAAATATGGAGATACATTAAGGTTGGTTATTTGAGACATAATTCTTTAAAACTGCAAAATGACTTTAATATCTTCTTTTTGGTTTATAGATCTTGTAATCGAAGGTCTATTGTCAACATAGATTATGTTTCCTGAATACTTTTTGACCTCTGGATTTGACAGACCATTCACAAAACTTTGACCAAGATAGTATGTTCTATTATTTATTACTGTTGATAGACCCACAAAGGAAGAATCTATTGTTAAAGTTTGCCCAGAATTTCCATTTATAGTTAAACTTCCTCCAGGTAAAGTATTACTTGTAAACTCTATTAGATCTAGTCCATATGGAGAATTACTCTGAGCAACACCAACAGTACTAAATCCAGATAGTGATCTATCTTGCCAGTATTTTAAAACTCCAGTAGTAGAGTCATAATTTACTACATACCCAGCTGCAGTAACCCCAGTGCCTATAGTTTGTGTGATAATAGAATCTGGTGAAAAAGTAGCAGAACTATAACCAGCTCCTGTTAATTTTAAAGCATAAACTGCACTTGCTTTATCTAGAGATAGAGTTTGTGAAGACGCATATGACTGTGGATTTTCTATAATACCAACCCTAGCAATTTCATTTCCGGTAATAAAATCAGGATTTTGAACATCATTTTCTAGTCTAGAATAAAGAAGAACATTGTATGCACCAAGCTCTCTATAAATATCTGCACCATGCCCACCTTTAGGTGGAATAATAACATCAAATGTTGGTTGAATTGCTCCTGTTGGAATATCTCCCGCAGTTAAATCAACAGTTCCATATGTATATCCAGAACCTTGATTTGATACTACAATAGTTTCAACTTGTTGATCATTGTTAATAGTAACAGTACACTCTGCTCCAGAACCATCACCTTTAATTGGTATTCTTGTATATGTTTTATTTGCTGTACCAATACCAACACCTCTATTTGTAATAATTACAGTTTTTATCGATCCTTCTACTGCATTATTTCTGACAGAAGCATTATCTACACTAGTTTCCCAATTCAAAGGAACTGGCATGAAATCAGTGGACTCAAATTTTACAATATCTCCTGGGCTGATAGTATAAAGATATTTCCAAATATACCCATCACCGCTAGTTCCAGCAGATCTAGGTTCTAAATCGACAAAAGTTGGCTCATCTAATGAAGGTTTCCCATTTGGAGTATCTGGGGTTGTTCCATTTTGTAAACAAATATAAACTCTATAATCCCTATTCAGAACATAATATGAGGATGAATATAAACTAGTAGATCCCGAAACAGGAGCTGTTTTAGATCTGCTGTAATCATGCCTATAGTAATCATAGGTATTTCCCGAAGACCAAACTCTTTTGGGAACCACTTGCCTAATGTCTGATGAAGTAACTTTTTTTAGTGCAATTATAGTATCCCAATAATTATTTTCCTCATCAAAATTATCTTTTGGTGAAGGGGGACTAGTATTCCAAGTGCTTAAAACAGAGGTTGGATTTGGTAGTCCGACAAAAGTATAATATGAATTTGTAGAAGTTGTTACTCCTGCAATAAAATTTTTAGCATTTAATATCCTAATTTGATCAGTTATAATTGCAGACATTTTTATGGGTTTTTTATTTATTTATGATGTGTAATTTAAATATTTTAGTGGTACTGACCTATGAACAATGGTTCCTGTAGAAATTCCAGAATAACCATTAGTTGTATATGAATTATATGAAGTTTCTTTAGATCTGTATTTCAACATAATTTTACCCCAACTATAATTTCCATAATAACCACTGTTTCCCAATCCAGTCAGTCCATTATAACTAGAAACACTTACTGTCACTCTAGCGACATAAGTTACACCTTGACCAACTACATTAGTTGTTGCTACAGATACTGAAGCTACCTGATACACACCATCAATAAAACTTCTTCCGACTCCTATTACAGAACCCGAAGAATTTAGTGCGGTCAGTCCTTTTCCAACATTTGAATCTGATATTACAAAATAATATCCTGTTTGAATTCCACTTAATGTAGTAATTCCTGTAATAGAATCATTTCTTAAATATGAATTTTTTGGAATTACTAAATCAAATACGATTCCTGTTGATGCTATGCCAACCGATGTTGTTGATATGCCACTTATAAATCCAAAATCTCCTTCATAACTTAAAACAACATTCTGTTCCTTTTGTGTTGATGGTGGTTCTATTAGAACTTCTGGTGGTGTAGTTTTTGAGTATCCAACCGGAGATTTAGAAACGACAATAGAAGTTACTATTCCAGAAGTAATGTAAGAAATTGCAGTCGCACTTGTAGTCCCAATTCCAATTGGATTTTGTATAGAAACATTAGGGGGAGTTAGATATCCTTTTCCACCACTTGTTATACTAATACTTGAGACTGTACCAGCAGTAGATACAATAGCAGTAGCACTAGCAGAAACTTTTGCATCTTGTGAAACAAAAGTTATATTTTTTTGGAAGTTTAACGATACATTATTTTCATTAATTGGATTGAAAAATGGTCTGATATTATCAACAAAAACAATTGTTGATCCTACACCAACTGGACTTATTAGATATGCTAATGGAGTAATTATTGGCTCATATAAAGATCTGTTTTTATTTACTGGAAGCTCATTAATAATTCTATCCTCAGTCTGTCTGCACCAAACTACAGGCCTCTTAAGTGTCTCATCTGATGTGTTCCCTGGACCAAAATATGGATTAGTTTCAACAGTGTCTAATGATAGAATGTCAGTAACATATCTTGGATCTTCAAGTAAAGAAGGTGACTGTCCAATGAATGAATCATATGTTAAAGTTAAATCATCGCCAATTTTTACAGTTTCTATTATATTTCTGAATATAACATCAACATCATCCCCACTTCCCTTATAGAATAAAATTTTGCATGTATCTTCTGGTTTTGGAGCCTCAGTGAATCTGATTTTGCTTCCTCCATTAAAAATATAGGCATCTCCAGGAATCTGTAAGATATCATTTATAAAAACTAAAAGATTATATTTTATATCAATTGGTGATCCTTTCTTCGCATATATTGAAATTGATTCTCCTAGGTATAGAAGTGGGAAAACAACTCTCTTGCTGTTAAATAAGTTTTCTATTTTATCTAGAGGTTGAAGCTCACCGATTGACCAACCAGTAAATTTATCAGTAAATGTTTCTTGAACACTAATTTGAAACTCTTTAAATACTGAATTCGAAACAGTAGATATTCCAGTTGTTCCTCCTACTGGTAAAGTTAATATATCTCCTACCTCATATCCATATCCAAAGTTTTTAACTTCAAAGGAAATTATACTGGATCCTTGTCCAACAACAATATCAATTGTTGCTTGAGTTCCTAATCCCACTGAGGGTGATGAAGCACTATAAATTAAAGGAATGTCTGAATATGATATTGGATCATCTATAACCACAATAGGGGGATTGCTTGAGGTGTACCCTATTCCTGGATTTGTTATAGCAATACTTACAATATTTCCATTAATAACAGAAGCAACGCCGACAAACTCAATATTATTTGACTCGACAGAAGAGGTTGTAACGCCAACTCTTACAGTAACTGTATTGATACCACTAAGAGTTTGAATATAGGATCTATAACCAGACCCACTGTTTCCAATACTTATCGCGGAAATAGTTCCAGCAGTGGAAACTATGGCAGTTCCTCCAGCAGATACTAAAGGTTGATATCCAAATCCTTCAGTAGATCCCACAGAAACTATTATCCCACCAGATGGGAAATCTGAAGTATTAATATCTGAGGCAAGTGAGGTTGCAGATCCAACAAAATTAACTGATATTACCCCTCCAGATTCTGATAAAGTATAATTGCTGTTTAATCCAGGTCCTTGGAAAATATCGTTTATCAATATCACTGCGTTTTCTTGTGAAATATCTTCAATATTTGATTTATTTTCTTTTAAATCAAATATTTTATTAATCCCATCAAAATCATCTGAGATATCATCAAAAACGACATTCTTATAATAAGACTCGTTTGTTCCTTCAACAATACCAGATCTCATAAAGGTTCTTCCATGGAAAGAAGACCCTGTAGAAATTCCTACCCAATCTCTTTCATCTGGTGGATTTGTTGATGTTCCTAGAGGAATGTTTCCATATGGAGCATCAACAAAATTCAAAGTATTATCGACAATATTGTAATTACCAACTACTTTAGTCACTATTGTCTGGTTGGTATGATCTTGAACTTCCGTTCCCATCCAAGGACGCATGACGCGAACCGAGTTAGTTCCTCCAACACCAATATATTCTACTTTCATTATCTCATTATCAATTTTTATTAAATCACCTATAAAGAAGTTTAAAACATTGTCCAAATATAATACATCATCTTCTATTAGAAAATCTGAAGATAGTTTTGTTGTAGATGAAGTCGAAACTATAGGAGATTGTATTACATTATCAATAGAAATTAAAGCTTTTGAATTTTGTTTAGTAGAAGTAAATAAATGACTGGAACCAATTCCCACTGAAGTAATACTTAATGACTTTGGTATCGCCTTCAATGCATCTTCAGCATTTCTTGCTAATTTTATTGTACTTTCGTCTATTTTTATTACATACACCTCGGAGGGTAATTTGTCTGTCGTACCGATTCCAACTCCAAAGTAAGTGCTTGCAATACCAATAGGAGACGATACGCCTAATACATCTCCTGGGGTATATGTAACTTTTTCTCCCGTAGTGAAGAAATGATTAACTATCTTAATAGTGCTTGAAGCAATACTTACAATATTAGAATCTGATGCATCAATATATTTTCTAAAAATTGGGAATCCTTTATGCTTTAATTCAAAAGCACGTTTTAAATCTCTTTCTGTTCCATAATATACTCCATAATCAGAAGTAAAAGTATTGTTATTATATTCAGTAATTGTATTAGTTACATCATAATGACTAAGACTATTAAAATAAACTTTTACCTCAAGGTCTACGTCAGGAATCGGAGTGAACAGTAATCTAGTAGATGATGTAGATTTTGCCGCACCAACTGTTCCTAATCCAGAATAAGTGTTTAAATCACCAAATTCAGTGAAATAAACTTGATTATTATTATTTAAAACAATCAATTCTGATAATTGATGTCTATTATTAGTTGTATCAGAAACTTGTACTATAAAGTATGCTCCGCCATATGGATTTGGATACTCGCTAATTATATTTTCTACAGGTGATGAAGTTGATGCAATTGAGGTTGACTTTGCTTCAAACTTAGCATACTTCATATTAAATGTTCCTATTCCTGATGCAAATGTGTTTGCAATTGATATTTGAATAGTACTAATAGATGCCGCAATTCCAACATTAGGAGTAAAGTCAATATTTAAATTTGAATCCGTTAAATACGCATCATACGTGCCTAAGCTAGGTGATGAGCTTGAAGACAATGATTGTGTATCTAATTGCCCATAAGTAACCAATTCTACATTAGAACCATCATGGATTACATTAATTTCATCAAATTGATACTGTCCATTGTCTGCAGCAATTTCTGATAAAACTTTTATAGAAGTATACGTGCTGCCAACTCCAACTATAGTAGTGGGTCCAGAAGATGCAAAAATTGTATTTGTGTTTATTTCAACTATGCCACCAATAGTTGTACTTCCTATTCCTGCAAAATTATCCTTTAAATTATACGATAAAGTTGTTATATCATAATCATTTACTTTGTATTTTATTGGATAGAATAATATAGCACCCTCAGTATCTTCAACTCTAAAGTCAAATGATCCCAAATCACTAACACTCTCTACTCTTGCATATTGATTTAAATACCCAACAGTATTATCATGTAATAAAGTCAAAATCATCATTTGCCTTTGACTTGTATAACGTCTATCTTTTACGTAAGTGATATATTTTTGTGCTCTAGCATCCGTAAGTGGGAATCTATGTACAACAGAGTACCTTTCTGCTCTTGGATTACTATTAAATAGACTGCTTATATCGTCTATAGACAATACTCTATTTCCAATAGATTCATAATAGTCAGTTATTATTCTACTTGAAAATGTAATCTCATCAGAAATAACTCTTGAACCAATTGTTAAAGCATTTTCTGAGGCTAAATCAAAGTCATATACACAGTTTAAACTTGCAAATCCATCAATATCAACAGTTACATCAACTAATGAGGTAATATCAGTACTAATACCACAATATTGGTTAGATTCTAATTGATAATCACCAAACTTTCTGAATCCTGCAGTATGATTTAATGATGATACTGCATTTTCCCACGTATCATAAGGAACTTTTGATTTTAAAGAGTATGAGAAATTTTGATAATAAAAATTATCTTGTAATCTTTGGAAGTTATTGTTTAAAATTCCAGATTCTGATACCGACCCTCTTTCTACCTTAGAATATGAATTAAGATTAATAAATGAATCAAAATTAAGGGCAGAAAAAATTAATCCTTGAGTTTTTGAGGATGCGCCTTCTAGAATTCTTCCTTCAGATAAAATTTCCTTCGAAGATACTGTTAAAAATTTAATATTTTCATTCCAATCTTGAACAAAACCAATTTCAAGGTCTGTTTCACTATACTTAACTTTTTCATTCGTAAAGAAATTATTTGGTTTTGTTATAGATTTAAACTCTGGGAAATATTTTTCTGGAATTACTCTTCCTGCAGAATTTTCTGCATCATAGTTTCCTGGAACTTCTCCTTGGTTTAAAAATTCTCCTAAATTGTAAGTTATAGTACCATATCCACCAAGATTTTCATCAACTGATGTGATAGTAAACAATCTATATCCATAATCTTCAGAATTAAAACCTTTTCCTACCGTTTGCACTCCAACGCTGACATTTTCAATTAAAATTTTATCACTTACTGCAAATGGGAAAGAATTTTCAGTACTAAATCCAACATTTAAAGTTATAGTTACATCTTTTGATACTGAATTATAATCTATAGTGTCTATAGAAACTCCATTTGAATTTTGTATTGGCAATATAATTGGATCTACATCGCTCAATCTATAAGTATTGTTTAATATAGTAACATAAACATCACCTAAAGAATATCTTAAATCTACTTCAGATAGAAGTTCTTTTGTTCTTCCATCAAAAACAATTAATTTTGGTGGAGATGTATAACCTCTTCCCACAGAAGTTACTTGTATAGATTCAAATGAATTTAAAGGTTCTATTTTTAAAACTTGAGGAAGAGATACGCAGGGTTTTAATGTATAATCTGAAGAAAAATTAAATCCAATATCATTGACTTTAGTTTTCTTTATTTTTCCTATAGATTTACTAGTAGCCTCTAATATAGCATTAAACCCTGTTTCTGATTCAACATTTATAAACTTTGGAAGACTATAATAATTTTGACCCTTAGAAGTAATATCTATTTTAGAAATACTACCATAAGCAGTCGGAGAAGTTGTCTCATAAGACAGAGTGGAATTTGATGTATTGTATAGATTTAATTCTGGTTTTTGTGGTAGATTGTATGAAAAAGATGTTGAAGATAATGTTGTTACTTTATGCTTTCCATTATAAAAACTTTGATCTATTTGAAGTTCATTATTTGAATCTATAGAAATGTCATTCGCATAATCACTCTTATCTGTAGGCAAAGAATTTCCATAAATTGGATTTAATTTATAAAATAGTTTTTGAGGTACATTCTCATTAATTTTTAATGTTACTCTAGCATTAGTATCAATTCCAACACGACCAAATCTAGTAACCTCAAACGTGTTATTTGTACCAGAAGAATTGAAAATTTGTGTAAAATTAGAATCTATGTAAAAATTTAATTCAAACGCAGAATAGGTTTCCGATCCTACCTTATATGAAAGCGAATCATCTGATACATTAAAAATAACTGTCGAATCTCTATAAACTTTTATTGGAGGATTGATTGCTGATAACTGACCACTAGATGAAGATGTTATATTTACAATATCTGGAGATTCAGAAATAGAGCTATAATAAGACGAAGATAGTTTAATAGTGTTTTCATCAAAAACTACAATATAGTATGAATTGTTATTAACTAATCCTCCAGACGGAGATGTTGAAGTATGAATAACTTTTTGTCCATTTACAAATCCATGATTTATTAAAGTTATTGAATTATCTACTATGTTTACATCACCAGATGCAAAACTTTTTGGATTTGCAACTAATTTTCTATTGTAATCATTATATTTAATTACATGAGTAGTAGAAACTCCAGAATTCACGTTTATATAAACATAGTCATTATTTAATAGACCATGGGTTTGACCAGTTGAAACTGTAACTATATTTTTAGTTACTTTTCCGGTTAATGCTTGATAATTTGTTTTAAAACTATGGTATGTATTTGTTCCTAATCCTATAAAATATAATGTACCTGAAGATCGGTTTGTACTTGCGATTCCAACAAATGTTCCATTGGTATTAAGACCTACTTTAACCGTAGATATTCCAATCAAATCTTGAGAAATTTTAGCAACATAAACTTTAGATTGATCTGTTAAAACTGACGAAACGCTACCATCAGAAGAAACTGATATTTCAGAACCAGAATTGGAAGAATATATTAATTCATCTCCGGTCTCCAAATTGTGATTTGGTATATAAATTGATTTTGTTGGGATAAAGATTTGAGTTTTTGCAATTCCTGGGTTTTCGAAAGAAAGTGTAACTCCTATACCAACACCAAAAATTGTTCCTATTCCAAGAGATTCTTTTGGATTAAAATAAAGTTCTCTGTTTAATTTTCTAGAGAATGAATTTGAATTAGTTGATGTTATAGTAAATCTTCTTGGAATTTGATATAAAATATCAGTGTAACTATGAGCAAAACCTACTGTTCCACCAAAAGATCTTAAAACTCTAATTCTGGAAGAATTTGGATCAATATTTAATACTTTTACTTTTTCGTTGTTAAGTAAGAATATATCATTTTCTCTTATATCCTGAGATACTAAATTACCAGAAACTGAAATATAAGTAACAATTCCTGTAGTAGAAACACTACCTATTCCAGATTGATTAGAAATTGTAAGAGTACTTTGCGAAACTCCAATGGTGTAAGGTAAATTAAATGAGGTTGTTGTTGTATTTAATCCAGAAATAGAGATAATGTCCTGATTAGTCAGATTATGTGGATTTTCTGACTCTACTACAAAGAAATTTTTATTTCCCTTTAATGGATAAATTTCTACATCATATACAAAAGTACTAGCTACACTAATATTATTGATAGATTTTCCAAAGACTCTGGATACTTTACTTGCAAACCCAAATCCACTAGTTCCTGCATCATCAAATAATATCTTATCGTTTACTTTATAAAGGATTCCTCCTGTAATAATGCCAATATTTTCAATTGCACCTGGAGAAGAATATTTTATATCAATTGTTTGGTTGAGGGAATTTGGTAAAGAAACATATTGATATGAATTATATTTTCCTTTTAGGTTATATGGAGTTGTATTTCTAATCCATTTAGTGTCATTTAAATCAATATCATCTTGATTTGAAGACCTCTTATAATTAAATTCATTTGGTTGCGATTTAAATTTATTGCCTATAATGTAAGGAAATTCTGGTAATTTATACCCATTGAAAGAACTTGAAGGGTCACTACTAAAAGTTGAGAAATAAGCATATACTCCATTTGGAAACTCTGGAGTAATGCAGAATCTTCCATTATATTCATCAAGTACTGAATCTACATCAGTGTTTCGATATTCATAGTCTTCTACAAAGAATCCTTCTGGGAAAATATTTATTGGAGGTCTATTTTTTAATAAGTCTACTTGTGACTTAATATGATATCCGGACTTTAACTGTACAATTCCCCCACTTCCATTAATACTTTCATATCCATAAGGTCCATATATTGGGTTTCCGTCATAAGACCATCCAATAATTGGAGAATGGACCTTAGATGTAGATTCTATATTATTCTCTTTAACCAAATCATAAACAATGTTTCCTGATGGTTGAATAGTATATAAACTTTCTCTTAATTTTCTTGGAGCATAAAGATGGGTATATTCCAATTCATACTTTGAGTTAGGACTGTATGAAATAATACCATCATCTTGGGTGATATTATTAAAAGATTTTGCAAAAAGATTAACAGTCCAAGTTTTTAGTTTAGATTTTAATTGACATCCACTTCCTGCAGAATATACCAAGAGGAAAGTATTATTTTTGTCGTAACCTGCTCCTCTTTCAACAATTTTAACTGATTTTATTTGCCCATTTTCTATAATTGGTGTCAATACTGCACCAACTCCATTTCCGTTGGTTAATAATTTTAAATATGGAGGGGAATTATATCCTTGTCCAGGATTGTTTACCAAAACGTCAACTATTTGCCCATTGTTTACTATAGGTGTTAATTGAGCATTTTCCCCACTGCTTAAAGATAATAGAGGATCTCTAATGAAGTTAAAAATTTCTGAAGATCCATAACCAACTCCATTTTCTTCTAAATGTACAGAAGTAATCTCTCCGCTAAAAATTGGTTGAACTACACATCTAGATATTGAAGAAGATATACCAACGCTGCCAACAATCTCTACAGAAATATTGGGATAGTTAAAGTAATGAATTCCACTTCCCGAAGAAGTTAACTCTAAATACTGTCTAGTTCTATAATAAAAATCTTGGTTATCTGTTCCCAGTCCAACTAGAGATAGTTTAAAATTATCATTGTCTACCTTTGTTAAGTAATAATTTTGATCATTTGTCAATCCACTAATTACAGATCCACTAGTAGAATATGTAACTATTTCTCCAGAGTTGAAACCGTGATTAATTATATTAATGTATCCTAAAGATGTGTTTATTCCAGATGGATTGGAAGTTCTTTTTTTATTTTCATAGTTGCTACCAGAAGATTCTATATTAATTGAAGAAATTACAAACTTCTTTTGGTAAGATTCTATTATATGATTTCCATTTCCAAAAGAAGTCAAAGAAATAGTATTAATTCCAGATAAAGCATCCTCAAAAGTTCTATGTAACTTTATAGTATATAAATCTGTTGGTGAAACATAATAAGTCGAATTTGAAGATATCCCACCAACGGATGTTTGTGAATTTGTCTTGTAAATTACCTTTTCTGCATTTCTAAATTTATGATACGTGGAAAACCCTATAGTATTATTTGAAATATTCACAGAAGCAGATTTTGCTTCTGCATTAAAATTCATTTGATGATCAACTAATTTTAGAGAAGCATTGGCTTTTGCTCCAGATCCATTTCCTCCAATAATATTAACCTTTGGTTCTTCTAGATAATCAAATCCAGGGTCAATTAATCTTATTTCTCTAAGAGATCCTTTAACTGAACAATAACCGGTTGCTCCAACACCTACAGAATCTGATATACTCAATACTGGAGGATTGAGTATATCATAATTTTTTCCTGGATTTATAACATCTATGCTTTCTATTGGGCCATAATAAAGTTGATCTCTTGATTTGTAATTTATTATTTCAACCCCATTTACTAAAATACCAATTGTCCCTGGAGATGAAATGTAATCATACCCATCATTAACAGGAGGCTTTATTTCTCTTAGTAATTTCTGAGGCTTTAGTGATTTGTTATAAAAATTGTAATCTTGTATTTTGCCTTGTATTGCACTATCATCCGTATCTTCGACAGTTGCAAAAATATTATTGTATAGATTTGATCTACTCTTAGCAAGTTTTATATTTTTTCCATCAATTCTTTTTATAAAATATAATCCATCACTAATTTCAGGTCCTTGAATATAAGTATAAAAAATAGAATCACCAGTATAAAACCCATGATCTTGAGAAGATGTAATAGAAATAGTATCTAAATTAAAAGTCCCAGAAAAAGTAATAGACCTATCAAATGTACTTAATGGTTGATTATAATAAAATGGAAGGGAATTTGAGGCAACTAATGTACTTTCTTTGTCTTTATAGACATTTTGAACATTGCAAATGTCTTTTGTTAAAGAAGAATACTTTTCGGAATTAACTTTCAATAAATTTCTTTGAATTTTATAGAAAATAGTAGAATCTAGATATCCTTGTCCAGATACTCTAAATGATGTTGAAGAATTAATTCCAATTACTGTAGAATATCTATCATTCTCTAGACTTGAAGTAATTTTTATATTATCTCCAACTCTTAAATTATGATTACCTTTAGTTGATATATCGTAAATATCAAAAGAAGTATCAATTTCTTTAACATTCTCTACATCATTTCCCGTAGAAATGTTAAAAATCCAATTATTTGAAGTAACGTCAAGTGGGTCAATGCCAAGAGTCCTAATAACTCCAATCGTGCTTCTCTTTTGATAGTAAGTATCTTCTACAATGTCAACTTCATTTAAGACAGAATTAATTCTTACTTTAATAACTTTATTTGGGTCTACATTAGAATAACCATATGCATAGGTGTTTAAAGATATATCAGAAGAATCTGATATTGTACCAACAACATCTTCACACTCTAAAAACTGAGTAATATTTTTAGATGAATATTTAATAATCCCTTCAGACCCATCAGAATATAATACATATAACTCTCCACTTAAAGGAAATCCTATGGTCGAATCAACATCGATTACCGTGCTTCCTTCTGTTACATCTCCAATAACCTTTGTTTTTGGATGTACAGAAAAATTACCATATAATGATCCAGATACATTAATGTCTTTATTGTATCCAGCATCAAAACTTAACCTATAATAAACGTTATTGTCTTCTGAGAATATTTTTTCTACTCTTGAGATAGGAGCATATGCTTTGGTAATATCCCCATATTCATCTTGATTTAATGTAGATCTATCTAGTTCATATGGATCACCAGAAATACTTTCAACAATTAAGTCATTAGTTATTTCATACTGAGAATTTGATGGTCTAATTAAATAATCTTGTGGTTTTATAATTTTAACATCTTCGCCATATAAAACATTAAAAAGAATTTTAAAAGATAGATCTGTTCCTCTTGTAGAGTAAAAATCTTTAGATTGCTTAAGGAACAAATACTTATCTAATTCTGAATAAAATTCTCTATTTTCAAATCCCGGAGAAAGTTGATATTTTATTTTATTAAAAAACTCTTGTAAAAATAAAGAACTTAAGTTAATAACTTTTGTCTTATCATTAGATTCATTATTATCCACGTAAATATAATGATCAGAAGCCTCATCGGACTTAAATGTCAAATCTACAGAGTCTGGGGACTTAAATATTAACTGATCGGAATTATTTTCATTATTATATGAAGTAACACCACTAAATCCTCTTAAGCATCCACTAAAAGAATTAGAAGTTTTACTAGTATAAGTAATAATTTCATTATCTATTTGGAGCAATCCGTAAGTGTCCGGAAATCCAAGCGTTGAGTCAACAAAAATAGTATTATCAACAAAAGAAACATTCTGTGTTAATTCTGTATTAATTGCATTGCTTCTAATAGCATCTAATTTTAAATAATTATCAATATTTTGGATCAAATCAACTGAAGAACCTTGAAATTCTTGAGAGATATAATATTGTTTTAAAAATTCAGCAACTAAAGGAAATTCCTCCCTTACATACTCAGGAAGTTGGTTCTGTACAATGTTATTAAATTGAATTCTTTTTTCTGTCATTTTTATGATCTTACTAAGTTCCCGTTGCTGTAGCTTGAAGTTACAATATAGTTAGATGCCGAAGTGTCAGATCCAGATGAAATTTCATCTGTGACCATTTCAAAAATACTGTTACTAATATCTAGTTGCAAATACAAATCCTGTAAACCAATAACATCATTTGAACTTGGAATTGCAGATATCTCAATAATAGATTGTCCGTCTTTAATTTTTCCTGACAAAATATTAATTGGATTTAATGTAATAATTCCTTGTTTATAGTCAATTTTTCCAACATTTCTTTTTACAATTGTCGCACTAGTTGAGTTTACATTAGGCACAGTGAATAAGAAAATTGAACCAGTTGTTCTGTTACTATCTGGAATATCTGATAAGTAGACTGGATCATTTAGATCAGAGACTCTGAATGATGAAGATTTAATATTAAATCCATCCATACTCTTGATATAGAATTGATTGCCAAATCCAATTTGATATTCTGAAAAGGCATTTAATACAACTCTAAGGTCTCTTCTCATTTGGAGTTTTGTAATATTCGAGGTCACTGATTCATGGCTATCGTCAATAATTTTGAGAAACTTACTATATTTAAATCTTGCACCATACTTATTTAATTCACTAGATTCTGCATACTTATTAGCATTTGACTGAATAATACTAGAAACGTATTGGGAACTTGGGGCAAGGTTTGTATTATAATATACTTTTGAATCAATTTCGATATAGAGATATTTTAGATCTAAAATTTCTGGAACTATTCCAGCAACAGAGTATTTTTTTAGTTCTCTTTTAATATCCTCTTTTATTAAATTGGGTAAAAAGTCACCTGTTTTTGGTTTTATACTAATAAAAACTTTTCCGTATTGTGGAGGTACTAAATCTTCTCCACCAAATACAGAAATAGAATCTGTTTCTGGATATATTTTACTTGGTATTAAGTATTCATAATCACTTGCAGATAATGCTCTATTTTGAGAGGCATAAATTCTAGGAGCATATTTTTTAATTGAATCTACAGTCTCTATATTTTCTCCCCCTTGAGAAGGAACACCAGTCGTTAATAGAGATATTCCAGAAGTAACTGGATATTCTATACCATTTTGGGTATATGTAATTTTTCCAGAATATATGAATTGAGTTACTCCGTTTGCGCTGTCTCCGTTTGAGGTAATATAATCAACTTCGATATAATTATTATTCTCTATTTTTTTTCCAAAAATAACGCCATCTCCAAAAAATAATTCATATCTCTCATCCTCTATTTCTTGTATAAAATAAACTTTTGAGTCTTTTGTTAAATTGAAAACATTATCTTGTAAAGAATATTTTACTGAGGATGTTGAAGTAATACTATCTTTTACTCTAACTGAAATTAAATTAGTGTCTATTCCTGAATTTGGAAGAATAAATCTTTGATTTGGATTTCTAGAGGTATAAGTGAAGTTTGTTGATAAAAGAACTCCCTCATAAATTTTTATATCAGTGAATGTAGCAATATTGTTTACTACGGGAACAGTAATATCGCTTAAAATTGAAAATATAAATGATTGTCCACCAAAAGAACTAGAAGAAGTTGCAACTGTTCCTTTCTTTAAGGTCAATGAAGAAGGGACTTTTGAAAATGCACTAGTATCTACGAAAAAAGTTACGGTTGCAGTAGCAGCCTTTCTTGATCTAGGGACATATCCAATATTTCTTGCAAGGGAAACTACATTCTCTCTAAGGGTTGCACTATCAATAAAAACTTCATTTGCAACCATGTTTGCATTATATGAAGTGATATAGGTATTGTATGCTAAAACGTCAAGAATAGAAGATAAATTAGATCCCTCAAAATCATAATCAGTGAAATTTGAGTTAGACCTTAAATAATCTTTTAGAGTTGTTTTAATCTGGTCAAAATCCAGATTTGAAAAATTTATTAATGACATTTACCTAGTTGATTGCAAAACGAACTGTAATTGTTGCGCTTGAACATCAATACCTATTATCCTATACACTATTGTTACATTAAAAGAATTATTTTCAAAATCTGGATCAGTCTGAACATCAATCAAAGACACTCTTGGTTCATAATTTGCGATGGAATTTCTAATTTCCTCAGATATAATTGACGAAGAGATCGAATCAATGTTTTCAAATAAAGAGTTGCTCAGTCTTGATCCAAAATTTTCATTAAAAAATTTCTCTCCGGGTAAAGTAAAGACAATATTGCGAACTGATCTAGCAATAGCAGTTTGATTTTTCAAAGCAATTAAATCATCATTCAGAGGATTAGTCTGAAAGGTCATACTAATGTCTTTAAACCCTTTACTTACCCTTTGTAGCGGCATTTAATTATATAATTCTATCTTATTTATTAGAGATTTTTTATCTCATAGAGGGGTTCAGTACCATATTCCCAATCATCATAATCATTATCATTACGAATTCTGGAATGAATTTCATTTTGCTGTTCAAAATCATGTTTTTTTGGAGTTAGAGTATCATTTGATATCTCCCTCAACATTTTTCTAGACTTAATTTTGTCTTCCCACCCATATTCACTTGATAAGTACTTTGTACCCCACTGATTTTCCATAAAATTTTGATCTTTGTCGACTTTTTTAGACATTTTTGCTCCTGATTAATGAAAATCAGAACTTTTTACGGGGTTGCTATCCCGTGTTTCTATTATATCATAGTCGTCCTCAAGAATTTCTTTTAAATAATCATCATCCCAAAGATCATAATATGATGTTTTTGCTAGTTTTTCTCTAAATTTACGTAATTTTTCTGTAGGTTGCGCTAAAATGAGGTTATATTTACCATTATTAGTCTGAATACCCTTAATAAAGGTGTCATATGAACCACAATCCTCAAAAAATTTCCATCCACTGTACTTAGAGTTATAAAAATCGACCCAAAAGCGGATGGAATCGAGATTAAAGTAGTCTTCTACAATATAAATGATGACTTGATACTCTTCAATTAAAACTATATCTTCAACTGAGCACTCAACGATCTTAAATTTTGAATTTGCAGCAAATGGACATACAGAAAATCCATTCAATTCAGGTCTAATTTTAGATACTTCTTTAATCCAATTTAAAATAAACAGTTCTTTCTGAGAAAACATAAAAAAAGAGTGCTTATTTCTATTTAAGCACTCTGAAAATTATTTACCTTGTCCCCGATATTTCTTTTTACGTCCATTACGAGAAGTGGGACTAAGCAATGTACGAGGAGAACGTCCTTGACGAGTTTTCTTCGGTGCTCCGGGTTCAAACACCGTTTTATTCATTCCACCTTTAGCCATAAATTTCCTCCATTTCAATTAAACTTGGGTCAATGTCTTCTCCCGAGAAATAACGCTCTGAGAAGTCTTGAAGAATCTCACTACATTCTTCTGCAGTGAGATTTGTATGAATTTTACGCCCTTTATATAAAAGATTGTAAGTTTTATTCATCAGATAATACGAGTTTTTTCGTGTCCGACTCTAATACGAGGATCGCACCAGATTTCAAATCCTGCCTCTTTTGCATCAAGACAGAATGAAACGTCTTCGCCACACATGTCTTGTACTGCACCAGATTCAAATACTTGCATCTTAGGAGCAAACCAAGGATATTCGAGATTTTCAAATACACCCTTCTTAATCAACACCCATCCGAAACCAGTGTAATCAACTGTGAAGGGCTTTCTACGCTTGGAGATTGAATCCACGGTTTCATGATTCATTACACCACCATTCTTGCGGAAATCATCTTCCTCTAGCCAGTGTGCGACAGATGTTGTGTGCCCATCTTCAGTAGCATACCATCCTGCTGCAACTTCGCGCTCATCTCCCTCTGCAGGGAAAGCTAGATCACAGAGTTGCCAGAATTTATTTGAATCAAAAACAATATCACTATCAATCCAGAGTTGATAATCATATTCAAGTTTTCCATCCCAAGGCAATTGCTTTGGTCCACGAAGAACATTCGCCCCTAAGCATTTGCAGCGAGCGAAATTAACCATCGATGAGTAGTCTTGTGAAATTTGAATACTCATACCATTTTGTACAATATCAAAACAAAGTTGTACAAATGCCTTCAGAAAAATAAATGAACACCCTCTACCTGGAAGACAAAATACAATTGACTTTCCACGCATTCTTTCTTTAATCGCATCATAGTCCCACTCCTCTGTGGACTTTCTTGGTGCGGCTGCTTTTACAGTGAATCCTTTTGCCATAAGTTGAATAAACCTTCAAATTCAATTTTATCGTTCTATTTAGTAATTGTCAATATGACGCATTTTGCGTTATGAGTTTATTGATAGACACTTTTTCATACTGTAAATCTTCTTCTGAAAAATTACTATCAAGCAACTCAATCATCTTGTGCAACATATCCCAGATCTCAGAGAATTTTTCCTCTGAAAGACTGTGATAAATGCACTCTCCCTTTGCGTAAATGTGATATAATGTTTCGTAATTGTCCATGATTTTTCCGGAATTTTTTATTTCACTAATGCATTATATATGACCACTATGAGTATGCCGAGGGGGACTCCGATGATTCTAAACATTTTTCCAGGATATCGTATTGTCCATCCCGCTAGAATTACCTTCCAGAAATTCCAATAGGGGCGACTTTGCGAATATCTGCGGGGGTTTCGAAGACTTATCATACTTCCGGAAAATTTTTATGAGAATGATATTTAGAGGTCGATTTGTCACCTCTGTAGGTTAGGGTAGTTTGGGATTTTAATATACGGCAACGCCCGCTATAAACAATAACAAACAACATAAAATAACTGCTAACACGAATAAAGAACTGCCACACGAATAAGTATAATTATTCGTCATTCTTTATATCAACTGCCAGCATCTTGGAGTGTATTATAATACATCAGTGC
>Ga0075473_10000033_pt1 | contig 42839 bp, 25 predicted proteins | sample DEB19_08_DNA_FD_76340 | JGI IMG/M metagenome (GOLD analysis project Ga0075473, IMG submission 76340) | Aqueous microbial communities from the Delaware River and Bay under freshwater to marine salinity gradient to study organic matter... | ecosystem: Environmental > Aquatic > Marine > Coastal ... | reverse complement strand
GTGTTACAAGATTTATCATCTAATTCTAAAGTAACAATACCTGAATTTGTTGTTATTGATAAAACTTCTTCAACATTTATATATGGGTTCACACTTGTCCCCATATCTAAAAGATACAACATTACATTATTTACCGGTCTATCAAATATTATTTCATATGTAAATGGTAAATTATTTTCACCAAGTATTATTGTTGTTACACCTCCAGGTATAAGGTAAGATTGCGGATTATTACATAGATATTGTGAACTAGTCGTGGTATATCCCCAATCACCACTTGCATTTCCCTGAGCATAAAAGTTTTTATAATATGTCCAAAGATTTGGTTGAGGTAAACCACTAAACGATTCACAAGTTGAAAAACAAGGAGAGGTAACTGGAGGATTACATAAATTATCACATATACCAATAATTGTTCCATAAAGACCTCCTGGTCCTGTTAATGTTATTTCAGTATAATCAAGTGTTGAATTTACTGAAATTAAACCATCGCCTATTGAAAATGAAGTATTAAAAAATTGTAATGCTTTTCCATAAATTGTATCTCCACTTATTCTTATATTACAAGATCTTTCATCTAATGTTAATGATATACATCCTTGATTTACTTGTACATTTATCTCCTCTTCAATACCATAATTTTCATTGATGGCACCCATTCCTAAAAAGTATAAACCAATATTGTTTACGGGCCGATCAAAAATCATTTTATATGTAAATGGTGATCCACTAACAGGTCCAACCGATCCAACAACAATTGTTGTTATGTCATTTGGAATTATAATATTTTCAGTTGTACTGCAAAAATAATAATGTTGGTTGTTTAATGTTGTGAAATAAAAACTACTAACGTCCCCACTTGATTGCCCTGTAATTGTAAAATTATTGTATTGTAATGATTGATTATTTAATGGCAAACCACTGAACGTTGGTGTACCTTCAGTTGAAATACAATCAGATAAACAAGGAGAATCTGGCGCTGGATAACAATCTATATCATCAATACATAATGCAAATATTGTCCCATCTAAAGTACCAACTGGTTGAGCATAATTTCCGTCACCACTAATTGTTATTGCACTATATGATGATACCGATGTTACTTGTATCAAAGCCCCTCCACCTGAAATAGGTGCATATTCAGTGTAGTAATCGTTATTTACAATCACCGATCCACAATTATCACCACAAAAATTTAATGTAGGTACTCCCGAATTCGTATTGAATTTATAATTCTCAAAATATGGTTCTCCTTGTTTACCACCACCAAAGGTTAAAAATTTTACGTTGTTTAATTGTTTATTAAATGTTATTGTATAATCAAAACCACCTGAAAAATAACCTAACCAAATATACTTATTTGGTAATGCCTTACCTGTGCAATTTATTGATCCCGCCAGTTCATATGTTGAATTTTGACTATTAATTTCCGGACCAACATATGTTGATGTTATTGTTAAATTATTATAAGTTGTTTCAGTAAAACCAGTAATAATTCGTACACCATTTATAAATCCGATTGTAGTACCTGTTAAATAAGGTAAACCAACAGGAGTACAATTTACACAATCATATAAAGTAGTATTAATGATACAAGTTGGTGTAACAGTTGGTGTTGGTGTTGGCGAAGCAAATAAAGTTGGGGTAGGTGTTGGAGTTGGTGATTGTCCAACTACTGTCGGTGTAACAGTTGGTGTTGGTGTTGGTATAAGTGCGCAGTCTAATAATTGAGATCCTCCTTGCCATTCTCTGTATTCATTATCATAGAATGTTATATTAAATGGTGGTGCCATACTGCCCAAATTATATATGTCAGCTATAGAACCAGTATTGTTAACAACAAAAATTTTATTGTTGTCAATAAATAATGCGGATGGATTGGGTATAGATGATGTAATATCAACATCCCATTCTAAATTATTATTTGATAAATTATAATCGTATTGAGAAATAAACGATCTAAAAGGTGCTACTGTTTCTTTTGTTAATACTATAAATTTTCTACTTGTTGTTAAAGTAAAATCACCATAAATTTCCCTATTAACAATTAAATCAAATTTAGGGAATACGTTTATAGGTACATTAAATACATTTAATTCATATATCTTAATTGGATTAGTAGATTTTTCACCAACAATTAAAATAGTGTCTGATATAGCTTTTAAACCTTTAGCAGGTACAAAATTATTCGGCCAAGGAAATATCCTATTTATTGATGCAGTCCAAGGATTTAATGTTATATTGTATTCAATAAAATTACTTGTATCATAAACCCATAGTTTATTTCTAGTATGTGCAATATCATATGAATTTATAACTTGTGGAACATTAACTAAAGTTGAATACTTTCCGGCAACATTATAAATATAAACGTTACCTGATGTTGTATTATATAATGGATCACAATTTTCAATAAAACTTGTTGGTGTTGGTAAAGGTGTTAATGTCGGACTTGGTGTTGGTACTGGTGTTGAAGAAGGTGTTGGAGTTGGAGTTTGTGTGGGTGTTGGAGTTGGAGTTTCTTCTAATCCTCTGTTTAAACAATTTCTTGTTTGAGAAGCCCCAAACCATCCTCTATTAGTTCTGTCATAATACGTTATATTAAATGGAGAATTTAAGTCCATTTGATATATGTCACCTAAATTTCCTGTTGAAATATATAATATTGAATTATAAATGAACATACCCCAAGGATACGGTATCTGATTTGTTACATTTAAATCATATTCTAGTGTACCCGTTGTATAATCATATTGAGATATAAATGCACCATTATCTAAGTCTTGGGTTGATATAATGAATTTATTGTTAGTTGTTAGTAAAAAATCACCATTAACTATTCTACCTGTGGGTAAATTAAATTTAAAAGTTACAGTTGGTGTATTTGTGGATACATTTACTTCAACTATTTTAGTTGGGTCATCAAGTTGATCACCCATAATTAAAGTATTATTATCTATAGCGAATAACCCTTTTGATGGTAAAAATCCTAACGGTAACGAAATTACTCTATTTAATGTGGCATTAAATATTGATGTTACTAAATCGTATTCATATAAACTAAAATCATCGTATATCCAAAGTTTATTAGATGTATGTGCAATATCGTGGGATTCGATTTTAGGTGAATAAACTAAAAGTGTTGATATTTTATTTAGAACATCATAAAAATATATATCTCCATTAAAAGTATTATAAAGAGGTGCACAAGTTGGTAAAGGTGGATTAGTTAGTGTTGGTGTAGGTCCTGTTGGTGCCGGTGTTGAAGTAGGTGTTGGTGTCGGTGTTAAAGGAAATCTTGTCGATGTCGGTGTAATCGTTGGTGTTGGTTGAGATAAACTTATAGTTGGTGTTGGTGTTAAAGTTATTGCATTTAATTGTGTAGGTGATGGTGTAGGTGTTGGTGTCGATGTTGCAATAATTGGTGAGGTAAAAGTTGGTGTAGGTGTTGGTGTTAAAATCTGAAGTTGAGTTGGGCTTGGTGTTGGTGTTGATGTACTAACAACTGCAGATGTTGGAGTTGGTGTTGGTGTTGAAATCTGAAATTGAGTTGGGCTTGGTGTTGGTGTTACAGTTGGTGTATTTAAGATAGTTGGTGATGGTGTAGGTGTTACAGTTGGTGTTTGAGTTGGTCTCAATGTTGCCGTAGGAACTTGCGTTCTTGATGGTGAAGGTGTGGGTGTAGAAGTCGAAGTTGGTGAAGGTGTGGGTGTCGGGGTTGGAGACGATGTCGGTGTTGGTGTTAAAGTTGGAGTGTTTGTTGGGGACGGACTTGGTGTTGGTGTTAATAAATTTAGTATTAATTCCGTACCACATATTCCAGTTGAAACTATTTTTACATATGTTATACCATCTGGAACAGTAATTGTGATTCCTGATAATAAATCGGTTTTAGTTATTCCGGTATATATAGGGTTAACAAGATCTAAATCAGTATAAATGTCAAATGGACCTGTGGTCCCACCAATCGCTGTTAATCTTATATTAATTATTTGTGACATTTTTTGTTAATTATATATATCTCTTTTTTTATATAAAAATTATTTTTTTAAGGTCCCGGACCTACGTATGATATATCACCAATCATCACTGGTTGTATAATATCACAACAATCTATTGGTGTATTATTACAATCTGTTAGATAGGTTGGTCGTTTAATTTGATTTACTGTAGGTGGTGTAGGACAATTAATGTCTGTATAGAATGTTTGTAAGTCAAATCCAAATGAATTTGTATGATGTTCATACAAATGTTTTAACATTATTTGGTAATCATTATTACCATCAAATGTTTTTAGATCAAATGGATATGGAGATGAAAGTCCACTTAAACTTATATTATAAAATAAATTTGATTCACAATAATTTAAATCTACTGCCAATACTTCTATCGGTTCTCCATCAACATTAATTAAGTAATCGCCACTATTGTCTGTAGCACCAATTTTATACGAACAACAAGGATTAGGTATGGCGTCTGTTCTTACTTGTAATTCTTCAGGATATCTATCAGTAAAATAATATGGTACTTGTGTTATCTGACCAGGTTTACAAGTAACACTAACATTTGTTGTACTAATTCCACTTGTAATAACATTATAATAAGAAGATATTATAAAACCTTGAGTTACCCCTGATGTTATTCTTTTATTTGTATAAACTCGTAATTGTGTTGTAGGTAAAACTTCAAATACAGTTATATCACCATTTTGTGTTTCACCGGTAATCCTATGTTTTTTAACCGAACCTAAACATTTAATGTCTGAAACTGTAGAAGTTACGTAATTAAAACTAAATTTAAATCCTGATGTTAATGCGCTTTGAATATTACCATTAGTAAATCCACTTGGTGGTAGATATACACTTGTTAATAAGAAATCACCTGATACTAAATCTTTTACTTGTTTTTTAATTATTTTACCGCTATTAATATATCCTGTTAAATTATTACTATTTGTTAGTGCCGTTTGATTTACGAATTCTGTGAATACCCATACGATAGTATCTCCTTTTAATCCATAGTTATATGTGTTTGTGTATTCAACTAAAGGTTCTATTGTATAACCCGTTGTTGTATTATTGTTAATACAAGCGGGATATAATCCTTTAATATGGATTACATTTTCACAGTTTGCGGCATCTATTATGTTTAAATTTATATCATCATTTTCTTTTACATTAGATATAAATAATTTACATATCGGTTCATCAATAAATGCTATTGTTCTGCCAGAACTTAAAGTTATGTTTTGATTTAATTGAGATTGATCACAATCTGAATATACATAAACAGGCCAACCTGTACCTCCATTTTGAACACCCGTTATACCACTTAGTTCAATATATACATCTGAAACCAAATTACAATTTTGTGTTCCATTTGCATACACATCACAATACGTAAAAACATCTGTTTCGGTACAACCTGATTTAATTGGTCTGTATTCAGTATCAAATCTATAATCAATGTATCTATTTACAGAACAGTCATTGGCACTGTATTTAATGGCGTTGATATTTAAAATTGGATTACCATTACTATCTGTTGAAAAAGTATAATCAATTAATTTATTAGGTACGTTAATTAAATTATCTATAATACCAATAACGGCATCAACCCATAATTCATTTATTTTTGTTAAATCAGGATTTAAATATAACTTATAATCACAAATTAATGGTAAGTAATCATCATTATTTTCTGGTATTGAGGTACAACCTGATTGTGGGAAAATATCAAATAATTTTGCCGATGTTGTTGTATTTGTTGTACCCGAAATTTCTACTTTATATTCCGCACCAGAATATGCCACACCATCAATCTCTATAACAGGATAATATGTGATACCACTTACAGCCAACAATCCTCTTAAATGAGAATGATCTCCGAGCATTGTTTCAAAATCTTCGGCAAGTGTTTCTTCAAAATCGGGAAAAAGTTCCTCAGTAATTTTTTTAGGGATACAACCAATTTTGTATTGATATTTTGATCTACGCCATAAACTATTATCAATTAAATTTCCACCAGTCCATTGTGTTGTTGCAGGAACTATTTGATCAATTACTTGGGTCCAATAAGGACTCATCTTTTTTATGAATTCGTGAGAATCAATAAAATTGTATGCCGTATAACCACTATTAGAAATATAAGAAGAATATACATCTTCAAGAGAGATATAATTCTTTTTATATCTAATAAAGTGAGAATTTCTTATTTGACTATGAATTACATTTGATAGGTATTGTGCAAATGTTGTTCCTGTTTGAGGATACAAAGTATTTGTTCCAAAAACCAATAATAAGTCTCTTGATTTTTTCCAAATGTCATAGTCAATAGCCCTACTTGCCGATAAGTAAACACTTATATTTTTTCTATTTAAAATATATGGTGATTCATCACTAACAAATGTTCCTTTTATATTATCTATTTCACTTTGTAAACCAAATCCAGTATCCAAACCAGGTAATGTTCTAAATACATCAAAATATTCTTCACCATATGTAAATTGTTTATTTTTTGTTTTAATTACTTTAGTTCGTCCTGTTAATATTGATCTATCTAAATCTAAAATATCTCTTGATCTATGATCGGCAGTTAATTGATACCAACCAGCACCTTTCTCAAAAAACATATCACTTACCGAATCAAATGCTCTTCTTGGTAAGTTAGTGTTTTCTTTTACTGGATAACCACTTCTTGTATAAGTTGTCGACCCTGTGGTTTCAACGATAGTATATCCGCTTATAATCGGATCATATACAGCACTCCTTAGTATTTTACTACCACGTATTGCTTGAAATATATCAGTCTCTAAATCATTTGATCTTGGAAATGACGTTACTCGATATATATGTTCATCAACTCTTATTAATGGTTCGGGCGCTCCTAAAAATTTAAGGAAAAATATTATAGAAGATCTTGTACCTTTTGATTTATATAAAAAGGCCAAGTTTACTAATAACCTTCTGTAGAATTCATACTCAGCCTCAATTATATTTTTTCCAATAGACGTATCACCATATCTGGTATTATGTCTTGTATATAAAATATCATTTAAACTTTTTTCATCATATAGTTTAAGTGTGGAAAAACCTAAGTTTTCTGCTAAATTTTTTAATAAAATATCAGGTAAATTATTAATTGAATCATAACTTACATTTCTCATATAAGCTATGTTATCAATATATTTTTTTACTTTATCAAAACTTTGTCCATATAATTGAAAAAGAGATTCAGCCTTTTTATCATCAGTATCAAATTCATATAATTGTGGTGCAGTTAAAAATCTAACAATTAAATTTGATTTCCAATCATCAATCTCATCTGCGATGTTACTTAAATTCTGAACGTAAAAATCATACTTTGAACCTGTTACTTGAATATTCCATCCGTCTTTTGATACCGGCCAATTATAATATACTTTAATTATATTATTTGTTGTCTGATCAAAACTATCTCTTGGAACATAAAAACTAGCGTTATAAATTGGTACTGTTTCTCTATCAAGTAGTTGTTTTTCAATTTCATCTAGTCCACCAAAAAATGTTTCAACAACAGAATTATTTGGTCTTACTAATATATTTTCAGAATAAGATGTTAAACCACTAAATGGATTACCACCTACTTTAAATGAAACTTGATTAAAATTATTTGGTTCTGTATATTGTAAAATTCCGTATGTTGTACCACTGATTTCTATTGCATATTTTGTATATGATGAATAGAAGTCTTTTATTGGGTTTTCAGATTCAGGTAAAACTTGACTTTTTGGTCTGATCAATTTAACATCCAAAGGATTAAAAATCCTTGAAACTTCAGAAGTAAAATCGGTTATATTAGTAATTTGGTCATAAGATATATTAAAAGCGGTATTAGGGTTTGTGTTGACATAATTTTCTTTCTCAATAAGAAAACCAGCAGGAAACTTTGTAATAATTCTTTTTAATGAAACTAATATTCTACTTGATAAAGATCCAAATAAGGATTTACCTGTATCATTTTTATCACTATTAAATTTTATTTCTTTTTCTAATTCATAAGATGATTGTGTGGTAACAACATCTTTTTCTTTACTTATGGTATCTAAAGTTAAAAATTCAGAAAAAGGTATTGTTTTAAAATTCTTTACGTCTTTTTCAGGTATAACCCTATCAAGTTCAAAATTTGTATTAGTTAATTCATTAGTCCCATTGGTAATTTGATTACCAACTAAATTATCACTAAATGTGTCTTTACCACTTGCAGCCTTACTTGGTACAATATATCTAGCCATTATATATTAGTGATGTTATCAAAATTTAATGTTTGGTCAATATCTGTTTTTCTTTCCCTAACTTCATATAACGTTTCATTAAATTCGTCTTTAACTTCATACAAGTTATATTGTCTATAGATATTGTTATTATTGTCATATATTGTATATATACCTGGTGCAACTGCCTTGGTTTGATTACCATACAAGGCGTGTGCTATTGTAGATGCATCGTGTTCTACCATTTCAATTTCAATAGTAGTTGGATTAAGAAATGTATTTGTTATAATAATTTTTTGTGAGGGTTGTCCAATAAATGGAACAGTGTTTGGTTTACTTGTTGGTGCAGAAGACGGTGTTACAGTCAAAAACATCAAATTAGTAGGTTGATCACTATACTGATATCTAATCGCCTTTTGTGTGGTATTAGTTAGATTTGAAGCGATAGGTGTACAATAAAAAGATGATGTAACTATCCTATAAAAATTAGGTATTTTCCTATTATTAGTTTGATTTATATATTCAATTCTATAACCAACCAATCCTTGTGGAGTAAATTTATTTCTATCAGTAGATTCTATATTACTTAAATCTATAACTAACCCTCTAACTGAAGGTAAAGAAGCTAAAATTCCACAATCTGTAATTGTCGTTCTTATTTGTCTTGGTCGTATATGTAAAGTATATATACCTAACTCAGAAAAATCGGAAGAATCTAATTTTAGATTATATAAACCACCTAAAATTTCATTATTTACCGCAGCAGTATCGTCAGTTGTGTCCGAATTGTGAAATACAGGAGTTAATACATCTTGAGATGATAACCTTTTTAAGGTAACTGTTTCTGTAAATCTTCTACTAGCCACATAATGATAATAAATTTCAACGTCTTCCGGTGAAATATCTGATGGTCTAACTATTCCGTATGATCCTACCGCCATATTTTATATTTTTATTTTTTATATCTTATAAATATAATTTTATTGATTTTGAATCTTATAAAATCCATTTCCATATATACTTAATTCTCCTATATTGTCTATTTCGTTTAATCTAAAATTATTTTCCATAACTGATAATTTACCTCTCTCAACAAAAATGTCTGAATATATGGTTGGCTCATCAATAAAACCAATAAAATGTTCATTTCTGGTTATTAAATTATTAAAAACTTCTTCCTTAGTATATCCCGACGTTGTCCCAATTATCATAGTATAACCATCAGAATAATCTCTATATTCGATACCATCGATTGTGTAACCTGAATATATATTATTTAATGTGGTAACAACAGTAACTCCACTATACTGATTTACCCCATATAATTTTTTTTCTATGATTCTACTTCCTCCAATTGCGGCATATGTGAAATTTGTATATCCTGTATTGTTAGTATAATCCAAATTATTTAAATAATCTATAGATCCTATTAAATTGGTATATGGTATGGTAAACCCATTGAAATTACCAACATCATTAGGTATAGATGTAAATCTAGGTATTGTTACTATTTTTGATAAAACTTCAACTGTCCAAGGTGACAATAATGATATCGTTATGGTATAATTACCATTTGTGGTATATGTTTTTTGTATTGTTGATAATGTATTGCCAGTGTGAATTGGGAAATCACTTGTTGTACCATCGCCCCACTCAATTGTGAATACCGCCCTAACATTTTGTTTAAATCCCTCAATATTTACACTATTATATAATTGTACGGTATTCCCTGTCTGTGTATATGTGAAATTACAAAATTCAAAAACTTGAGATATATCACCATCAAAACCAACCATAACACCAAGTTCATCGACGGATGTTTCTAAAAAAACTGGAACCGCGTAGGTTATTCCAGTTTGTGTTCTCAAAATTTGATATTTCGTTTTATTCATTTAATTTATTAATTCATAAAATTTTATCGGATCATCACTTTCACCAATTCTAGTTCCTTGAGTACCGTCATATCTATAAACTGTGTATGAATAATCACTCCTATCAATTACCACTTTATAATACATATCTCTGTCTTCTCTGAAATTACTATTAGGTGGCATAGGTGAATTCATAAAATTTAATATTGTACCGTCTTTTGAATTAAAAAATCTGGCAGTCATCCAAAAAGTGTTACCAGTCAAATATGGTTCTATTATTGCACTATCATCAATAAACCAAAACAAATACATATTTTCTTTATTTCTGTAATTCGATCCGGTAAAAACAGGAAGAAATATGTAATCATTTATTGGTGCATAAAAATATTTTTCTCCTAATGGTAGTGCCAATGTTCTTGCAAAAACAAATTTTCTATTTATTTTATCTGGTGGTTCATCGTTTGGTGTTTTATAAAATTCTAACCTAAAAAAACTTTCGGTAGTTTGTTTTAACATTCTAGCATTTTCACTATAAGTTAATCCAATATGATTATAATCTAAACCATCATTAAATGTTTGTCCTGTTATATTATAAAAATAAAAATAAAACCATATGTCGTTTTGTGTAAATGACGTATTGGACGGCATTAAATAATTTTTATGGATATATCGTATTGTTTCGTAATTATCAATAGGGTTGATAATTTCTTTTAGAGTTTCTTTTTCTAATTCCTCACAATTCTCTTGCCATCCTGCGTCGGTTCTAAAATGTAATTCTTGATTTAGTAGAATGTTATTATTTTCACCGTTACGTAAAATTTCCATTAACAATCAATTTTGTCTTCATTTATGTTTTTAAACTTACGTACACCATCTCTCTTGTTTTTATATAGTAATTCATTTTTAATATAAAAATTTATATCAGAGTGTACATAATGACAATTATTTAAAAATGGAAAGTTTGTTCCAAAACCATCAGGATCAATATAACCGTGATCATATAAATCTCTCCATTTCCACACTTTTTCGTATTCATCATAAATAACATTTTCAGGTAAATTATAAATGTTATTAGTATCGTGTATTTCTACATATGGTGATAATTCCCTTAATTTAACTCTGTAATGTGGTTGATATAATAAACCAACTAAGTTTGTTTGGGCTGCTCCACTATAATAAAATGGATTATTTTGATCGTGATCAAAAACACCTGGTACACCTAAATAAGTTGGTCTATTTGATATTTTATGAAAAGATTCACTTATGACCCTTTCTTTTATTTCTGATTTATTATATTCAACGAAAGCACCAGTTAAAATCGTATCGATTGGAATAGTATTCCCACTATTAAATGTTATACCACTTACAGTAAAAGAAGTAGATGTTAATTCTGTTTCTAAAGTGGCATTTCCATTAAAATGATCATCTATCCAACTGTCGTGTAAATGAAATTTATAACCAACTTTTGGTGGATATTCAAAATATCCATTTCTATTTCTAAAAATTATTGATACGTAAACATCAGTTGGTGTGTAACCAAAATTATTTGTTATACCCGTAAGTGTGAAAGGATTTTTAAATGAAAATAAAACACTCTCCATTCTATTTTTCTGTACCAAAAAATCTTGTTCTCTTTCACTATTCTCAAATAATAATTTTTTTTCGTCTTCCCATATCGGATTTTCAAAACCTAATTTATCTAAAATATATCCTTGATCACTTGTTAGTGTTCTATGTTTTTGAACATAATAAAAAGATGTTGATTCTCCTACACTTGAAATATCTAAACATCTTTTACCCAATACAATACTTCCAAAAGTTGATCCACTCGGAACTTCCGATTTTAAAACATTAACAACATATTTTTCAGAATTGTAAATTTCGTTTCCGACAGATGCGATATTGAAAGTTCTGTTAGATAATGAAACCGAATTGTCAAATGAACCTCCACTTATCACAATGTAGTTGCCGGAATTCATACCATGTTCAACAGGTGACGTGAATGTATAATATTTTCCATTATCACTAACCCTAAATGGTATACCATCACCTGAATTAAATGAAATTGATGTTCCACCAGTCAATGTATATTTCATAGGAAAATTTGTATCCCCACTATAAACGTATGTTAAAAAGACATTCCAATTCCAGTAAGGAGCATCTGCTGATGTTATTATTTGATACTGTGTATAACCTGATTCTATTGAAATATTTTGTGTAAATAAACCTGGTGTTGATCCAGATAATGGTTCGTTTTTTTCCCTAAAAACATCATTCCTTAAAAAAGCAAATTCATTATATGGTAAATAGCCATCATAAAGACTTGTTGTCCCACTAACTCTTTGTGATCCATCCCCAACTAAATGAAGATTTCTTTTTAATGGACCAAATGAAGTGGTTCCAGAATAAAGATTTCTAAAGACCATTTTTATTTTACCATATATCCTATAATTTTTACAATCATTTCTTTCTTGATTAAATTGATCGGCAATATTTAAAATAACGTCTCTATCACCTTGTCTTAATAACGATTCATTATTATTAAGTTTTAAATTAACAGATAGATTTTCATCAGGTGCACCATCAAATTTTAAAGTCGGTAAAATAATTTTTTTCTTTTCCATTAATCTACATTTTGAAACGCCCCTGTCGGACCAAATCTTTCAATAAATCTATCTAAACCAGTTTTACCAGGTCTTAATCCAAAATAAAATAAAAATGGAGTTGATAAGATTTGTTTATTACCACTATAATAATCTTGAGTCCTTTTTATAACAAAATCCGTATTGACATCCCAAGTAGTTTTTTCCCATCCAACAACACCATCTGTGCCGGCCGCACCATATCTTACATATAGGAAACCATTTGTTGGATTTAATTGTGATCCCGCGGTTACAAATAAGTAAGTGAAACCTGGATATTGATTATTATAATTTGCGTGATCATCTATTCCTACTTCCGAAATAACATCAAAAGGTAAATCATTAGTTAAATTACCACTTGAGATAGTTAAACCTGAAAATGTATATGTTATTGGGGGTAATAAATATTTGTCGGCATACACATTAGGTACTCCTGAAATGTTATAACCATAAGTCATACCTTGCAATGGTTGTACCTCAATGTTTCCATAATCCCAAGATTGGTCATCTTTTGTGTCATCATTATATGGACCAAATCCCGTTCCTTTTTTATCCCATAAATAAAATGGTACAAGTTGAGCCGATTCACTTAATCTTCCATTTACAAAATCACCATTATAATCAATATGTGCCCCTTGATTTAAACATAATCTTTGCCTTACACCATCTTCGTCATAATCAAGAGTTATTGGTGTCGGACCCCAAACACTTGTATTTAATTTAAACACTTGTGGATAACACTCTGGGTCCAATAATTGATAACTATAACCTAAGTATTTACCATTTTGAAGATCAAATTCCTCTATACCAACTTCTGAATTTATTGATATTAATTGAACAATATCACCATTAAGACTTTGTTTAAATCCACCACCTAAAGAAAAACCATTATTTTTAAAGAATGTATTTATATTAAAAAATTTTTTATTCGGCCAATCAAAAGTATCTAATTTATAATTTATTGCTAACCCTAATAATTCTCCGAAATTTTGAAAAGATGTTGGTCCAATAGGTCTTGACACCGAACAATTTACATCTAATGATGGATCAGTACAGATTTCTTTTATAAATTCATCTCTTGGACCTAAGTCAACAAAAGTAGTTGGTCTTCCTATTCTTAATTTTGTGTTAGTACTTGTACCTGAAAATATTGACATAGGTAATCCCCAACTATTTGAAGTACTATCATATAAAGTTGACCTATAATAGTAGGTATCATGATTTTGTATGTATCTAACAATATTTGAACAATATTTTCCTTTTTTCGCTTTAAATGGAAAAAAATAAAACGATCCGGATAACCAATTATCCATAAAAACATAATTAACAATTCCACCACAAAATAATTTCGTAACTCTTTTACGAACACGATATTCACGTAATATTTGCATTAACCTTGGATTTGTCTGTGATCCAGGAACGATATAAAAAACACCGTCTCTAAATTCTGACATTCCTGATTTTGTTTGTTTTATTCTATTTCCTTGCCATTCTTTTGGTAATGGATACGATCTTGAGTTATTTGAAAAATAAAATATATCTGGCGTTCCTTTTTTAGATGACGTACAATATGAATATGATCCCAAATCAGATATAACTGTACCAATAATATCTTGACAACCTGCCCTTGCTGTGGCACTAACATAAGCACTGCCAGTACCATCTCCCCATACTCCGTATGGGGAATCTCCAAATCCTGGTGTATCAGGATCCATAGTCGTTCCTGTTGTAAGAACATATAATGAACAATTGTTTTCATTATATGGGGTATCATAAATATTACAACCTTCTTCTAATAATGTAGTAATTGGTGCAGCAGATGTCACTACTGCACAGCTTGTAGGTGTTGTTTGTGCAGTCGAAGTAAAATAATAATATATGTCAAAATTATATGTTAAATTATCAGATATAACTTCATCTGCATCATAAAATGTTTCACTTCCAATTGATCCACTTATATATGATGATGATGTTCCACTTAAAACAATAGGACCATCAACTCTATCAGATAATAAAACATATTGTGTTTGATATGTTACAAAATCATCCCAAATAAATCCTGATGCTTGAATAAATCCGATTTCACTGCACGATACACAATCACCATTAGTTGATAAACTAAAACTAACCGAAATATTTGCGTTAACTCCATTTGTATATGTATTACTAGTAGAAGATGATGTTCTTTTAATTGTTAATGTACCAACTGTACAATATTCTTTCGGTACAGATGATTCACCCATTTGATCGCTCGGATAACTAGATAATTCATCTTCACCAGTACATTCATCACAATCAGGATAACTTAATAGATATAATTTTTTTTGACCACTTTCCATCATATCAAAACCAAATCTTTTAAATGATGCGGCAACTTTTCTAATTGGACGCACATCTATCGCACATCCGACTGTTATGATTACCCTAATAAGGGTATTCATAAATCCTAATTTTACTATATTAAGTACGTGTTCTACAAATAATAAAATTTCTGATATCAATAAATTAAAAGTCCAATTTCTATAACCAAAATTTATAGGAAAGGGATTAACACTATCAGAACAATCTTCTTCTTCAGGTGGTAAAATTTCTTTTATTGAATGAAAACTTGGTCTTGGTAAAAAATTATCTTTAAAAGTTGCCTGTTGAAATGATGATATCGTGTAAACTTTGTTATATGAAAACCTATAAAAATAATCTTGAGGATAATAAAAACCATTAATATTGTTTAAAATTTCTGATTGTGCATCTTGTGGATAATCTTCAAAATTTAAAGACCAAGCATAAGATTTTGTGCTATCATTTAAATATTCTTTTATATTTGGGACTAAATAACTACCAACTGTCCTCTTTTTTCCTAGTGAACCATTTTTAAGTGAAAACCTAAATCGATATATTCCACTTGTTGGAATACCTTTATTTGGGTCATTACTATATTCATTCTCACCAAATTCATTTGTTATTAAATAATCCATATTCATTTCTACAGGAAAAATGAATGAACCGTCCTCATCTATATCCTCATACGGTAAAACTTCTTCTAAAATTGGTCGATTGTTGGTATCAATTTTTGGAGTAAATCTAATTTTCTCAACGAGACCTGTTTGTGTTATGAGAGAACATTTTCTACCCATTTTCCTTCTTGGTCTACAATTTTTATTAATTGTATGTTTTCCACCTTCGGTAAATGTTCCACCTATAATATATGCAACAGGTTGAATATTAACACCAGCATCTGATAAATCAAAATCCACTCTTGATATTCCTATTTCACATATATCCAAATTACCCCAAAATGGATATACTTCTATAGTTTTTCTAAAAGAAATTATTTGTGGTAAAGAATCTAAATCACTACTTGATTTAAAAGAATATGTTGTATCAAATTGATCTACCCCATATCCTAATCTAAAAAAATCATCAGGTCTAAGAGAAAAACATCCTATATCTGATAAATCAACATCAACGTGAATTGTTTGATCACCAAGTGGTACTCCCCATATCATAAAATCACCTGATGCATTTGTTTTAACTGTATATTTGTAGTATTTATCAAATACTTCTAAAACTTCTTCTCTAGTTGTAATATCTAATTGATCAAAAAATGTTCCTGTTGGTGTATGTCCTCCATGTTGTTTTCTAGCTGGCAATAGATTATATCTATAATTCTCATCATTTTTATCATTTATATTTTTATATGGATATAATGATGAAATTACTGGATCATCAACATCATTATCTGATAATGGAATAAAGATAGAAACCCTAGCATTTGGTACACCATAACCATTGTTTGCTGTAATTCTTCCAACTACAACACCATAGTCACCACAAAATGATGAATATAAATCTTCTTGTGTAAATTTCAATGATAAAATCTCAAGAATATCGTATTCTTGTTTAATCTCAACTGTAATTTTTTGATCCTTACCAATATCAGTATAAATTCTGTGCTTTTGCATATTTCTTATATAAATAGAAAGAGTATGATTTTCTATTAATATAAAGAAAATAGATTTTAATATGTAGTCGTTGTGAGAGTTTTTGTTCTTACCTTAATATCTCTATTTGGAAATCTAATTTGGAATATTTGGTTTGGTTTCATAAAGACCGTCATATCAGATTGTAATATTTCCTTAGTTGCAGGATCTTTATACGCTTGAGATGGTTCAGATAGTGAATATTGTCCACCAGTTAAACTATAAACTCTGATCTCAACAACATTTATAACTCCCGATTCGTTTCCTATTTCTTTGAACAAATCTCCCAAAAATAATGGATCACCCATTTTTCTCTTATCTATATTACAATATGAAATAACGTTATTAATTGTATTTGATATAATGTCAGTTTGATCACCATTCTTATCAATAATCAAATCAATTTCAAATCCTAAATCGATAACCTCACCACTAACAATATCCAAATAATCATTTAACATTCTATATTCGGATAAGTAATTTAAAATGTTATTTTTAAGTGTTTCTGAAACGATATCGGTTAAATTACCTTGGTCATCATATGATAATAATTTAATTCTAACCTTATTATCCTCTTCCATCACATTCACTTTCGCAGGTGCACCATAAATAGATGGCATAGTTTCAATCATTGATTTGTAGTCATTTAATGTAACTGCCCTATTTTGGGCAGCAAAATTATATGCCACCATATTTCTTATCTCATCTACGGTTGGTTGATTCGCCCCACCTATTGCTGGTGTGACATTAGTAACTCTTAAAGAATTTATTACCTGTGTGTTAATTAATGAATTTGGACCATTAACATTAAATTCTACATCATCAATACTTGTAATAACATTTACACCTAAATTCGAATCTCTTCCTCCTCCAATTCTATATTTAACAAATAATGTTGTTCCGACTTTTGGTATCATACCTAACGATATGTTATTTAAATAAGTCGATAAATTTACCCTTAAACTACCTGTCATATATTGATCTAAATTTTCCATAGGATCAACATTTCCAGATCCAAAAGTCAAAGAAAAATATCCTTCTGGTGTAAATTCAGTGACAAATTTTTTGTCAACAGGAATATAATTACCGGCTCTAAAATTATCTCTGTCTGAAACACTTGTAGGGTCGGGAATAAAAACTTTATCTTGTATTAATGATTTTACTTCATACCATTTATTTGTAGTATTTTCAAATTCAGCGTTTGTTGGATTTGACCCAAAACCTGTACCTTCTTTGTGAATCACAGCGGTTACACCTAAAACATTTTGTTCAGGTAAATATAATTTTAAAAATGGTTTTTGATCAATTTCTGTTATCACTCTTCTGTAAATTCTAGTAACACCATTTACAACAGGTTCTCTCTTTGTTATTGTATATGATATTAATTGATTATTACCATCGAAATTTGGTATTTTTAATCTGTTTGGTTCACCTCTATCATTGAATGGGGAGGAAAAATCAATGTCATTAATTGTTTCAAAAATTTGACCCCCACCAGAAATTTGTGCACCAATTTTTATAATACCCTCATATCTTTCATCTTCTTTATCACCCCTTACAGGTACATTTATAGAAAAATCACATAAAGAAACTGAAGGTCTGTTTCCTGGTAATCTCATACCATAAGTTTTTGCAATAAAAAACAATGATTGTCTTTGTTGAGCATAATCCAACATAGTTTCTTGCCAAACTCTATCAATATGGTAATGTAAATTATCACCTATAGCGGCGTTTAAATCAAGTAAAACAGAATATATTGACGCGTCATTAAAATTCTTTATTAGGTCCGGATAATATTCTTTAGTCATATTGACTAACTCCTCACGTAAACCTGCAAAATCTCGAGTTGCGTATGATAGTTTTTTAGCCATTTTATATATTAATTATAACAAAATCAGATGTTGAAAATGTTCCGTTATTTACTGTATAATCAATCGTAACTCTCGCAGTATATGGTTTTGCTGCGGTAGAAGTTAAACGATATAATCTCTCATCATTATCTTCTCCAACGACATGTTCTCTTGTATCTTGTTCTAATTCAAGTGATTTAATCGTTATTGAATTTATATCTAAGTTTGGGATATATTTTTTTATTGAATTTCTTATTTCATCTTCCATTAATTGATGGGTTATAGTATCATTCTGTTCAAAAATAAATTCATATAACCTTGTACCAAAATCGGGTAGATAATATCTACTTCCTTTTCTAGTCAATAAAAGATGAATAAGATCCGCTCTAACTTCTTTTTCGGGTGTTTCTGTCATTCTTAAAAAATCACCCTTCTTACTATTTCTAAACGGATAATCTATTCCATAAGTTGCTGCCATACGTATAAATATGGTGAATATAAAAATTTAATTAAAGTGAAGTCGGTTTATAATTATTGAATTCACAATTCATATATTCATTAGATTTTATTTTTTCACCTCTTAAATATTTAAACTCTTCATTAGTCCAAAAAATATTAGGGTTATTTATTGACACAACCCCATTTTCCGTTCTTTTTACGATTATCTCTTTAAATACCCATTTTCTCTTATCTTTTTTTAAAATCATTTGTTCTCCTATTCTAATAAGACTTGGATCTATGTTTTTTAAAAAAAATTTTTCATATTTAAAATATAGTCGTATTCTTTTAAAGAATCTTAAAAATGGATTTTTTATGGGTGGTGAGGGTTTAAGTATTTTATGAAATAATGGTATTAGTGTGGGTGGAGTTTTATTAGCCATATATGAATAATCAATCAGATCTTGATCGACTATGTACTCTTTTGTATCGTTATCGTAATTGTTAGTATTATAATTAAAAAAAATTTGAAATTTTGTACATAAAAATGGATACATTCTGTCCACATTTACTTTACTTATTTTTTGAGTTTTTCTCATAAAATATATTATAAGTAAATGAAGTTTTATAGTAAATAAATTATCTATATCTTTTACCTAAAGCGTTATTGAGTAATAGAGTATCGTCTTGGATTGTTGTACAAGTTTGACTTAGTCCAATAATCCACCCTCCCCGATTTGGGAACAAGGAATTACCCATATAACAACCTGGCCGGTATTCATATATCCGAGAACACAATGTATCGTAAACCTTTTGGTGTCTAAGTCCGATAGTGTGGCCGGTTTCGTGAATGATTGTAGATATTTTATCTATGTTATAGAAGTATAGGTCTGCGAATACAAAGGCATCGTCTAATAAAGGGTCTGACCAAAATAGACTTCCAACGTAGGCAATACCTCCTACACCTGGATATAATGAGTTATCTCCTGTTCCTGCTGTACTTACTATACTTGATACAGCGTGCATAATTACTTTATTACCAGTGTAATTAGCATACTCAGTAGAGTCCGCAGTGAACTTTATACGCCAATAAAAATATGCTCTATCACAATGATAGATGAATTTTCTTATCAGATTTGTATCGTATATGACCTGCTTCGTAGTGAAAGTTCTACCCTGATTCCAATAAGGAGTGTTTATAGTTGTTGGGGTTATTTTAATCCATACCAATCCATTCCAATAATCACTATTTAAATCAACTAGTGGATAAAGTTCAGCATCATCAGGAATAGCAGCAGTCAAAATACCTCTACCATATGATGAATCAGTTGAGATTGGTACATCACATATTTCCAAAACAGGTCTATTGACTTGTTGAATTTCTTCGGTTTGTTTAGTAGTGCATGCGAATAGGATTGATATCAATACAGCAATTGCTAATAAGAGTGTTTTTAGTTTCATAGGTGTGGGGTTTAATTTTGTATGTCAAATGTTTTTCTCATAATACTATATAATATTTTGATTATCTTATTTTACCCAGTGATGTTGTCAAACTTAATGTATCGTCTTGAATTATAGAACAACCTCTATTTGATGGACCAACATACCACTTACCTCGATTCGGATAAAAGGGATTGCCCATAAAAGTACCATATCGGTATTCGTTTATTTTAACACAATTAGCATCGTATTCGCTTTGATGTGATAAGCCAATCATGTGACCGGATTCATGTACTAATATTGACCCTATATCTAGTTTCTTATATCTTGTGTTTGGAAATATGTTAGCAAATACAAATCCGTGATTTACTGTGGGGTAAAATAACCCATTTATGAACGCTACTCCACTTGCATACGATAACAAATTTGTTTCCGTAGTTGCTCCATCTGAAAGTATCATATTAGACACTATATGCACTGTGTCTTTATATCCGGTAAAACTAACCATATAAGCACTATCAGTTGTAAATCGGACTCTCCATCTACCATATATTACATTAGCAAACATAGGTAAATAATTTATTGTGGTAGAATCAAATATTACTTGCTTCGTGGTGAATGGAACTCCACCATTCCAATAAGGTGATACTATTCGGGTTGAACGATACTCTACATAAATTAGTCCGATTGGTGGAAGAGAGTTATCTACTGGTTGTACTTCTAAATCATACTGAGTATTTGATAATATTCCTGCTGTATCAGGTAAAAATGGAATATCACACACCTGTAATTTAGGTTGTGGATTAATTGTTGGAGCTTGGTTTATATCTTTACTACACGATATCGTAAAGAGTATGGCTAGTATTGTTAATAGGTTTTTCATATTGGTCAAAATAAAAAATATCCCCCACCGCAAAGTGAGGGATATCGTGATTAAAACATTTGTATAGTTTCAAAAAATGCTATCATTAGTTTATTTAGAAATTTTCTCATAGGATATTCATATACCAAGCTTGTGCGGCAATCCTAGTCATATGATCATAATCAACCCATAAGAACCCACCATCACATTTTCCAGTTCCCCAAGTTGTAGCACATTTATAAGCATTCTTGCTATCATCAAATCCAACAATTGTAAGTGCGGTTGAACCTAAACTTGTACCATCTGAAGCACTCCACACAAATCCTGCTCCTGAATTATAGGCTGTGTTTTCCATTCTTGCAACAATCACAAGTGGTTTTTTATTATACAATGCTATTTTAGTAGCACCTTTATCTAACACATAAACCATTTCTCTACCTGTGTAGGATATTTTGTTTCTATTAGCTTGGCTTTTCATTGCGTTTGTTATTATACTAGATGAACAACCATTTGTATTGCTATAAGGTAATGAACTCCAAAAACAAGTACCGTTATTCTTTAAATAATTGTAGTTCATATACAAACTTGATGCTCCACAAGTAGTTCCACCAGCGTGTACTATATTGTAAAGGTATTCAGGGCTCATTACATTAGTTGAATTACTCCAAGCAGTTGAATTATTCTTGTAGTATTTCATAATTGAGAACTGATAATATCCCGTAGCAATTGATACCGTAGATTGTTCAGGTCCTTGGTTTAAAATTGGAGGACAAACTGTAGTGAACGATATAGGGAATCCTGCGGGTAATGGAGTTTGTGTATAACTAACTGTTCTATAAACACCAATACTTCTTACACCTATATTTCCGGCATTGTCATAAACATAAAGTACAAGAACTGAATACGGATTATACTGAAATGTCGATGGAGTAAACGTCCAACTTGTTTGGTTTGGTGTTGAATTTGGTAAACGATATTCGTACCCATCATTATAGACATACATTTCGGTATGATTCAACCCACTACCACCAATTTCGTCAGAAGCAGTTACGGTGATAGTCCAAGTTGAAGGACCATTAGGTAAATATTCACCTGGGTAAGGTGATATAATATCACAAACAGGAGAGGTGACATCGCTTGACCTTGCTGCTGTGTTATTTTGAGTTTCTATTTTTAGTGATTGATATAATCCATTTTTCATAAACTCCTTTGTAGGAACTTTATCCATTTCATCTTCAATAACACCACCCACAAAATCTCTACTTTGTGGTTCTGGTACGGTTTGGTCATTCATTTTTTCACACGACCAAAGTATCGTACTTAACATTAATATTGATAATATTTTTTTCATAATATTTAAGTTTTTTAAGTTTAGTTTCCGAAATAATATATTCCTCCTGCCACTGCTTGCCAAAAGAAATCATAATCAACCCATATAGTATTTTGGTCAGCCCAACTATCACCCCAAGAGTTTAACATTAGGAAAGCGTGTTTACTATCATCATATCCAATGATACAACTTGCGTGAGGTCCACCATCTTGGAAATGAGGGAAATTCCAAATATAGCCAGGATATGGATTGTTAATTAACTGATGGTCTAATTGATAACTGAATGATCCAACATATCCTTTATATACATTGTATTTGATAGCATTGATATCAGCAGTTGCAACATTGAAACCCCAAGTACCTTTATTAAGTGCTGCGTTTGCTCTAATAGCCTCGGTGAACATTAATGTATCACAGCCATTTAATGCGCTGTAAGGGAGATAGTTCCAAGTTGGTACACCTCTATTAACTACGATACCCATATTACCAAGTGTAGATGATCCCGCACCACAACTTCTACCACCAAGAGCAATATTGTATATCCACTCAGGTGAATAAACATTATTATCATTATAACCGCCTGTTAATCCACCGCGAACATACTTTTGAATTGTGAATGCTGAGTTTACAGTTACTGCTGCACAACTACCTTCTCCACCTTGAGCTGCGTATGGATTTCTTGGATAAGGTAAAGAGAATGATGATGGCATGTCAGCAGGTAATACTGTAAATTCTGTGTTGCGTGAGAATACTGAATTGTATGAGGTCATGTTGCCTGTACTATCCCAAGCTTTCCAAGTCATATTGTAAGTACCATCACCATATGGAAACATATAAGGTACTTGAATAACATTCCAATTACCATATCCACTTTTTAGATTTGCTGTTGTATCAAGAACTATATCACCTCTAATTGTGATCTGGATTCTTGCTAATTTGGTTTCATCATCTACATAACCAAATAAGGTTACACCACCCCATGAACTATTTAATGTGTAATTAGTTCCGTTGAATGGTTCTACACCAATAATACGTGGAGGAGTTAAATCGGTAGGGGTAACAGTTCCTCCACCACCAGAAGTACCACCACCTCCTGAAGTACCTCCAGAGCCAGGATTTCCACCTTGTCCCCATCCTTTTCCTCCTTTAGCTTGAGATGTCATTAAGACTTCAGCGTCATCAGCTCGCATATCAACAATTTTCTTACCGAATTTGTTGTACGCTACTGTACGTCCATGTTCTAAAAATTCTTGAGATACTGCTAACTTGAAATTCTTCTTTAATTCAGGGGGGTCAGGTAATACCCCGCCTCCTTTTTGATAATTAAAAATCGCGTCATCAGATGAATTTATTTGATCTGATGTTTTTTTACAAGATATTGTAAAAATCATCAATGATACAAATAAAATGTAATTTAATTTTTTCATTTTATTAATTTTATCGATTATTATGTCCTGTTTAAATTATTCAAAAATCATACCAATACACCAACCATATATATTATATAAATAGATTCATATAAAAGAAAAACCCATAGTTACCTATGGGTTTTCTTTTCTTTTTTATAAGGACAATTCTTACATCCGTTGTTACAACAATATCCTCTTTTTAATAAATAATGTTCAGTAAAAACTAAAAGTCCTGTTTTTTTATCTATATAATAATCAATACCTTCTATTAGTTTCATTATTTAATAGGACAAGCACCTGTTGCACAATCTTGAAGTTCCATATCATCTTCTTTTATTTCTACGGATGTAATTGGTTTTGTTTTACTGACCATTTCCTCATATTGTTCTTTTGTTATTGTTTCATATGGAGCTTGATCAAATCCGTGTCCGTGGGAAAGAAGAAATGAAACTGTTTTTATTTCATTTTTGAAGTGTTTTTTTAGATATTTTTTTATATCCTCAATATCTTCTTTTTTGTAATAAACAGTACAACTAACTGAATTATCTGACCATTCGGATTGCATTCTCCTAACCATATCAAGTTGTGTCTTCCAATCATAATTATCGGCAACTGGTGTGGTTTCAGGTAATTTACAAGGGAATGAAATTACCATAGTTGTCTTATCTTCGGAACCATCAAACTTTCTTTGATATTCAATAGGGAAACCGTGTTTCCTACAAACTTCAACCAAAGGTGATTGTGAAGATATTCTAACTCGTCTTATATAATAAGGACCCGCTGGGTTCGGGTGCACGCCTGGAGTAACACCTGCAAGTAGACTTAAAGTTCCACTTGGTTTAACTGTAGTTAGTTTAATACTAATAGGGAAGTTATGTTTTTCAGAATACCACTTGTCATATTCTCTTAACCATATATATGCTTCTTTCAACCAACTTCTTTGATCTTCTGTCGCTTGTAAGATGCCTGTCATACCAATTCCCATTCTCATATTCTTATGAACAATATCTTCTGTTTCTTTTAAAGAACAATGTAATGATAATGAATGTTTATTCATTCTATATGCGTATGTAAGAACTTCTTTTAATTCATCATATGACTCAATATTTGGAAGATAAACTTCTGCCAAACAACAAGTTTCGTGATTTGATAATGATTGTTCGGCACAAGGGTTAAAACCTTCAACATCAGGATCAGGATATTGTGTTTCACCAGTTCTGCCTATTGACTTTGCCAATTCCAAATTAATTAAACCATATGGTTCTCCCTGATTATATGTCTCCCAAAATTCATTTGGTAATTCATCAATGTCTTCTGGTGCCGAAATTGAATTATTACTCATTGCTCTCCAATTTGGAATTGAACCTAAATCCCATCTCTTTGCCTTTAAAAATTCAAGATCATCATAATCACCAATTGCAATTTGTGCAGATCTACGAACATTACCAGCAACAACTACTGAACCAATAATATTCATAATATCTAAACAATCAATCGGCCTAAGTTTTTTATTTGATCTCGCATTTAAAATTCTATTTATTTCATTTATACCCCAACAAAGATCTTCAGGTCCGCTGGCAGTGCCACCAAATCCTTTTATTGGTGCACCTTTTGAACGGATACAAATAGTAGAATAACTAAAACCTTCACCACTGTAAAAATGTGCCTTTAAAACTTTACCTAATAATTTAACCCAACCTTCTCTTGTATCAGGTACAATGTAATCGGCATCGCCAGTATCTTTCCTTTCAATTTTTATTTTACCTTTTAGTTTAGGTAATTGATAAACGTTATGTTTTTGAATGTTATATCCTACACCACTACCAAGCATTAACATTTCAAAACACCAAGTAAAAGGACGAATAGGATTGTTTACAACAACAAATGCACAATTTTGTAATGAAGGTAAACCTAATTTATCTACCGTCTTTGTTCCAAGTTGCCACATAAATCTACCGGCCGTAGAAAACTTAAGTTTCATTCTAAGTTCACCATATCTCTCTTTTTCTTTTTCGGTGAATCCAACATTAAGTTGTTTATCAGATGCCTCGATCTCTCTTTGTACTACTTGCCAAAATTCTTCTGTTTTAGCGTTAGGGTCATCTTCTTTTAATCTCCTTGCGTACGTCCTTTTAAAAGTGATATAACCAATCTCACCCCAAGGAACTTCGATGTCTTTTAGGTTCATTTGTTTTAATTTATAAATTTTTATTGTTTTTTTACTAACTCGTTTCTAAGTCTAAATGCGTCTGCTGCTCTTTTAGCATTGTTCTTAGTTTTTTCTTGTTCGTGACCAAGAAGGGTATTTTGCGAATCGGTATCGATAATTAATAATTCGTTATTGAATTTACAATTTTGAAATATAACACCGTCTTTACCAATACGTGATTTGAGTAGAGTTAAAGTTGCCATACCGTGTTCTTTTTGTTCCAATGTTTTTGCCACAGAAAGAATTACGTGACCAATTTGGGCTTTCTTAATTGAACCACCCATTTGATCTGTCGTTACAACTTCACTTGAAATTGATTCTCTATTACCTTGTGTCGCTATCCACATCGCAATATTAAATTCAGATGTCATAGATTCTAAATGTCTCATAATTGATCCTTCGCCTTTCCACTCATCACCATAGTTTGATTTTTCTGGTGATATACAATCTACATAATCAACAATTACTAAATCAACTTTAAGACCGTCAGATATCATTTTTCTTATTGTCGTTCTTATTTCACTTATTGTGATGCCTGCACTTGGTAATTTTAAAACTTTTAGAAAATTTTTAGAATTTTTATTTTTTTCTTCAATTAATTTTAAAATTTCTTCTTTGTGATCGGGTTGTTCATCTGGTGAAATACCTGACCAAATTGTGAAATGTTTTCTTCTGATATTGTCAGCGTTGTCTTCAAAAACTATTTGTAAAACATTATACCCACAATTATATGCACTATTAGCTATTTTTGTAAGTATGGTAGTTTTACCAACACCAGTTGGTGCAAGTACAACACCTAATTCAGAAATTCCTAATCCACCATTTAAAAGATTGTCAATCCCAACTATACCTGTGGGAATTGCGTGTCTAAAATTCTTTTGTAAAACACTTTCAGGATCGTGAAAAATATCTACAGCCTCATCTCCCTTAACGCCAACTTGCATTGCCTTTTGGATGATCTGTTCTATTTTATTATATTCTTCAAAATCTCCATTTTCAATTATATTCTGTATTAACTTTAACTCTCTTTTAAGATTTTGTTGTTTACAAAAATTAAGTGCCGTGTCTTTTACAAAACCACTATCTTGTTTATTTTCCTTTATCAATTCTAAGGTATCCAAATGGATTTTTGCCGTTTCCTTATTATCATTCTCAGTCATTATCTTCTGAGCAATTGTATTATAATCAGGAATTTTATTATAAGATGTATATAATTCTTTTAAATTCTCCATAATAAACCTAAAAGAATTATTATCAAAAAATTTACTTTCGATTACATCAATAATTGTTTCACCATATTTTTTGTCTTCAATAATAGATTTGATTAATGATTGTTGAAATGACGATCCTAATTTTCCAAAAGTTTTTTCTCCCATAAATAAATATATATTTTAATTAAGTTGATATTCAAGATACTTGGTTTCAAGTTCTTGAGAAGACAATACTTCAGTCAGATCTGACAGTATTTTCTTCAATCTCGGCCTAATATCAACCGTGTATCTGACCTTCGGATGATAATAGTAGGCCGGGAATATTCTTGAAATAAATACATCGTCATTCAACTTAATTTCTAACAAAAAATATTCATTTTTATTTTCTGATGATTCTCCCACATTATCAAAATTTGATAAATAATTTTGATTTGAACATAGAAAATCAGAACTTTTTATTTTCAAATCTTCTGAAATTTGTTCACAAATTTCTTTGACTAAAAAATGTAGGTCCATAGATCTCCTTGCTTTAGGGTTATGATCTTTAACGTTAAAAAACCTTTGACAAATTATGTTATTCTCTAATGTCAATAGGAATTCAAATTTTGTGATTTCTTGGTTATTCATAATCTTTTAATTTAATTATTCTTTTATTTTTTTCTTTTCGAGTAAGTCTTAAAAACGGGTTAAAAAAATTTATCCAAGCATCGTCGTATTTTGGTAATACTTGAAATAAACCATCCTCAGTCATAAGTTTAATTGTATTCTTATATGATCTACCTTCTGGATCAAGAAATCCATTAATTAAAGAATTTATGTCATCTTTAGATTCTTCAGTTAATATTGGATTAGTAAGATCTACTATCGTACTGTTAACATTATAGAATTCTTCCCCTAAAATCCCATATCTTGTAACTCCACCTAAAATATTTTGTATTAACTTATTTTCTTTATCTTGTTCAAACAAAATATTTGTTTTTTCTTTTATTTCCTCAATAGTGATTGGTGTGGTTTGAACTTGGGGGAAAAGAGAAATTAATCTCTTTATCCCCAAATTCTTTATACCATAAATGTTGTCGGAGATATCCCCACATAACATTTTAGCGATCTTCACATTTTTTATGTGAATCTCGTGCTTGTCATATATATAGACATCATCAACTCCATAGAGTTTTTGATGAGAAGGGTTGTATATGTTTGTATTTTCCGAAACTAATTGAGTCAAATCACCATCTGAAGAATAAATGATTTTTTTTTCGTTTGGTGAATTCAAAACATAATACGCAATACAATCGTCCGTTTCACAATATTGATATTCTCCTTGTCTTACATATATTTCTTCTAAATATTGTTTTATTCTACTTCTCTGATAGTTGTAAGAACTGATCTCCTCTTCAGATCTTAAACGAGATCTTCTGTTTTCTTTATATAAATGATAGATTTTTTTTCTAGATAATGGAGCCTCATCTCCATCCCAAAAAACACAAATCTTTTCTAAATTATATTTTTCAAACGACTTCCTAAGAGTATTGAGAAAATGATAGATTCCACCAATATGTTGTCCTTTATAAAAATAATTCTTGACACCATAGAAACCAATCGTAAGTAAATTATCTCCATCTACTAATAAAACAGACATTAAAGGTGTTTATAGGTTAACAAAATTGTTACTCATCATAATCATCGTCAATCGATGTTACACTTTCAGAAAGTGTAAAATCACCCCCTAATTTTTCTTTCCATACATCAGAATATGTTTTTTTATACTCTTCCAATGCTTCTTTTGTATCATTAATGTATCCATTGTGTACCGCAATTATTTTACCATCTTTATAACCCAAACCATTTACGTGGTTTTTCAAAATGGATATTTTTGTTCTAATTCCGTATGATACTTTACGTCCATCCTTTTGTGCGTCAATATGATTGATACCTGCTTTCTTTTGATTACCAAAAAGGAAAATTAATGAGGAAGCCAACCATAACGCTTCACCACCTTTAGCCTTAATTTCAGGTTGGCTGAATGGATTATCAGGTAAATCAACCCAAGGTTGGTTAACGACCACTAATGTGTTGATTAAAGGATTATCAGCATTTGGGTAATCTTCTTTTTTTGATTTGGATATTCTTGAATGTAACCCCATACCAATTCTATCTGATAGAACTGATGCATTATGCATTTTACCACCTTTACCTTCGTATGTCATTTTACAAGGAATAGACCCTACAGAATCCCAAAGGAATAACAATGACTGTGTAATTTCACCTTTTTCCTGAGCATCTAAAACTTCGTTGATAAAATCAGTTGCCTGTTCAATATATTCAAAACTGTCGTTATAAATGAAATCTCCATCCCATTCACCGTTCTCGTCTATCTCCGCTTGTAATCCAAGTTCTACTGCGTGTCTCCAATTCCACTTTTTTTCTGTAATAATAAAGACGGGTAAATGTCCTTTCTTTTGAGCATCGGCTGCAGCCAAAATAAGTGCGGTTGTTTTTGAGGAATTAGAGTGTCCCAAGAACATATTGATACCACCCATAACAGGACCTGGCATTCCACAAGCATCTAAAAATGCTTGACCACAATAGTAATAATTGGTTTCTTTATATTTTGTTTTGGATGAAAACTTATTTTTGATATCGTTTCCACCACTAAAATCTTTTTTCTTTATTGACTTTGCCATATAAAATATTTTAGTTAAAAAAAGATGAGGGACATTACATCCCCCATCTTGGTTTTTCATATATTGTTAATTAAAATGGAAGCTCAGAATCATCGGACTCTTCCCCGTCTTGAGGATCAACTATTTGAGTAGATGGTATGTTCCCAATAACGGCTTCACCCATAGAATCTGATACAAACTTTTTAAGTTCTGAATTCCATTTTGGAGTATCACCATTTGCAACTATCTCAAGATAATCTTCTCCTTTTTTTGAATACACATCTGACCAAATCAGATCATCATTTACCCACTCATCTAACTGTTCCTGATTAGTACTTAAAGGACCGGCATCTTCAGGTATGATAGAATTAATTGTAGTATATTCTTTTCCGTTTCCTGATTTGGTTAAACTCAAAGAAAGAATCAAATCTCTTCCTTTTTGGGGATCTGTTATATCTCCTTTGTTCCTCATAATAGGAACGATCTTATCCAAGATTCCCTCACTTTTAGAATTATGTTTAAATCTCCAAAATTTCACACCGTCTTGTTCATTTTCACGATCAATAACTTTTACAATATAAAATTTACGAGAACGATAATTTCTTGCCAATTCTTTATCTGAATCGGTACCTTTCATCATTAATCCTTCAGCCACTTCATTAAGTGGAGAACGTTTTCCTTCCTGAGCTGGATCATATAATTTAACCCATTTTCCATCAACTTGAATTTCGTGAAATTTAATCTCCACAAATGGAGTGGACCCATCTTTTGATGGTAGAATACGAATTCTTTTTTCCGCTGTTCTTTGACCTTTTGGTAAAACCGTTGTGAAATACTTTTTCATTCTGTCCTCTTGAGAGACTTTGTTTTGATTTCCGATTGCGGATTGTTTGTTTTTTTCGTACTGTGCTAATACTGAATCTAATACTGACATAAAAAATAAATTTTAATTAATTTGTTATAGTAAAATATAAATAAAAAAAACCAGATTGTAAAATCTGGTTCTTAAAAAATTTTAATTTTTTCAATTTATTTAAGTGTCAATAGATAACCTAATTTATTTATTAACCCTAACATCTCATCTCTTATGTTTAAGAGATTGGTGTCAGTTTCTTCAACTTGTTCATTAAATTGAATTAAAGCTTCTCTTATTGTGTTTATAAAAGATTTCATATCAATATCGGATATATTAGCAAGTTGAATATTTTTAGATTCTTCATCTAAAACAAAACGACCATATTTTCCCATAGCCTCCTCAACATAAGAATCGATTAAATCTTGTAAACTATTATACGTGTCACCAAAAGCCTGATGTCTTGAATAAGCCTTGGTCTGCCAATGATTAATTTTTAATTGACATTGTAACCCAAGGAAAAAATTAACATTAATACCTAAATTCATCTTGATTATCTGAGTTAAAAGAATTTCTTATTTCGTCTGATGAATAATTTTCAATATCACTTTTTTTCAAAATATATTCATTTTTACCACTCATTTGCATATCTCCTTGTTTTTTTGCAAAAAATTGTTGTGGATTTTGATTAAAAGGATAAGAATCTAAAGATCTTAATTCAAGTTTTTCTTGGGGTGTTTTTTCTTTCATTGAATCCACTTTAGATCCCAACTGTTCAATTTTATTGAATAGTTGATCCATTTGAGATAATTTACTTTCTAAATCATTTAATTTAGTAAAAACATCATCCATTTTGTTTAAAACTGAATTATGATCATTTTTATTATCTTCTATATCTTTTTTTATACTTTTTTGCATATTCACTAAATCAGTGATATCAACTTCTTCAGTTTCACTCTCACCGCCAGATGGAGGAGGAGCTTCTCCACCAGGGGGTGGAGGAACATCCCCACCAGGAGGAGGTGGAACGTCACCAGGAGGAGGAGGAACATCCCCACCAGGAGGAGGTGGGACATCTTGTTCATTCATTAATTTAGAAGTATATTTATTAATACTTCTGTATCTTTCGATTTCTTCAAGTAGTTTTTGTTCTAACATATCTTTAGTCTTGTAATAATTGTCTACCGTCTTCGGTTATATATTTTTTATTTATTCTTTCTACAATACCATCTTTTGATCTAATCACATAACATTCTCCTGTTTGTAAATCACATACCTCTTGTTCCATACCATCTTGTGAGGATTTTTTTACCACTTTATTCTTAAGAAAAGAATCTAAAGTGGTATTTAATTTTTGATTTTGCATATGTCTTTTTTATATAAATATTCAATTTTTAGATAATGTTCTTATAATGTTATTTTTTTTCCATAAAGAAATAAACCACATCTCCATCTACAACACCAAGTTTATTCATTAGTGTCTCATTCATAGCGATACCGTATTTACCAATAGTTTCGAGAGGTCCAATGTTAATAGGTCCCTTAAGTACTTTTGGATTTGAAGTGTAATTATATTCAGAATTCAAAACATAAGGTTTGTTATCACTATCGGCTTTTACAAAAGTTGTTTTAGTATCCATAACAAATTGCGCTGAACCTTGTGGGATATCAAATCTAAGTGAAAAAACTTCGGAATTATCTTTTATATCACTCCATATAATTTTTGTAGATGGATTAGATCTTAAAGGTAAACTCATTGGTTTTGTGTCTTCAATACTGTAATTTTTACCTCCCATTCTAACCACTAACGCTCTATACCAAGTCGATCCTTTACTATTGTTAAATTTAGTATTTGAAACTTTTTGTATATATTTTTCACCATTTCTACCGTTGTATGAAAATCTATATTCATCCATTCCGTCTTCATTTATTAGTTTTTCACCATTTATTGTTTTTCCTGAAGTATCAACTAATACTGAACCGCCATTAGATAATTGTAAAACTTGTTCCGTGGATGTTTTATTTGAAATTTGATTTAATTTAGCGACTGCCTTATTTGTTATCGCATCAAATAATGGTCTATAAGTCGCCATAAAAGATTCTTTAGGATCAGGTAATGACCCATTTGGCATTCTTGTACCAGTAAAAGTTGTTGATATTGTGTTATTTCTTATAGAATGGGAAACATCTGTTATCCAATATGTACCTTTAAACATAGGAATATTTTTCAGATAAAAATACATAGTTGGTTGTATCATAACATTACCCATACAAGAAACTGTACAAGTATATGAAGCTTGTCTAAAAATATCATATAATCCAATATCAACTTGGTAAGCATTAGAACCAGATTCAGACCTTGCCAAATTTTCTAACGCAATCATCGATTCCGTGGTATTTTTTATTGATGCTTGATCTAATTGAATACCTTTAAATATTGATTGGTTTTGATCACCAAAACTAACTTCAAATGCAACAACCCGATTTGATTTATATAATTCGCCATTACTAAATACTTTTGGTGATGTAATAATTAATGGATTATTATTTTGTTTAGACACATCAAAACTATCGTCATTAAATCTAAAATCCTTATTGATTGAAGAGAGATCTAAATGTTTTGATGTTGGTCCTGTATACTGAACTAACATTCTTGGATATGAGTCTACATAATCGACATCTAAAAAAGTGCCAAATAAATTTTTGGCAACATTTTTTGAAGGTATTGGTTTTGCTTTATTTGTGAAATTTGTCCCATAAAAATTCACATAAGCAGGTAATGCTCTCATATAAAAACCTGTCCTTTCTAATAAAATTGAAATCACCCCATACAATGTTTGTTTTTGATTGTTTGGATCATCTAACGGTATTAGTTTTTGAATATTAAAATACGCATCATTACCAATATCTTTATTTGCTTTGTCTAAAAATAAAAACTCTTCAAGTAATAATCTTTGTCCTAAAGAATTTCCTGCTACCCATTTGTCATTAAAAGATTTAAAGAAGTTATATAATTCTAATTTTAAAGTTGTGTCACCAAAACCGACGGTAGGTGTTAGTTTTTTTATATTATTTGAAGATTGTAAATTTGGGAATTGTGACAAAAGATTTCTTAAAAATAAATTTTGTCTTAATGTTAATTTTGTTGTTGAGTCTATTTTTACAACATCCGTTTTTAAATAATTAATAAAATCAGAATGTGTTGCATTAGTGTTATTTTTATATTTACCTGCATAGACATAAATTAATGGTCTAAATTGTAGAATGTTATCCTCACTAAGTTCAACATCATTGACCGTAAAAAATTCTAAATATTTATTATCAACATCTTCTCCTAAGTATAATTCAATAAAATTTCTATTTTGTTGTGTTAACGCACCACTATCATAAGGTTGATAATTAAATGTGGAATCACTTATATTTGATTTTGAAAAATTAATCAATACATATGGATCTAATTCTTTAGGATTTGCGTTTGTAAACTGAATTAAATTATCATAACTTTTTAAGTTGTTGGTAACCCCTGATAATTTTACTTGTTGTCTTTCTTTAATTTTTTCGATTAATTGAATCTCATCTGTTGGATCACCTGGTTCTTTTTTTACTGTGACAATATCTTTTAATAATTCTTGGAATTGATAATATTTTACCTTATCATATATTTTATATGGGATTTCTTCATTTGTTAATTCACTTGCAAATGAAATAAACATATCTTCCATCTGGCTCAATATACTTGGACTAAAAGTTCCTATTAAATCAATTATTTTTCTATAATCATTTCCTAAACCATAAACATTATCTTCAGTTGATCCACTACTATATGTTCTATGATAATCACCATAAGATGGGAAAGTATACCCACTAAAATCGTGATAAATCGTATCATTATCCCATACTATTCTAAATGTCATTTGTTCCAAATGACTAAAATCATTATTATTAAATGAATTTGTTGATAAATAACCATCAGAAGGTAAAATGGTATAAAAATTATCTTTAGGATCGAATTTTGAATTATCTACGAAAGAAGTCCAATATTTTATTCCTGTAAAAGATGATCTAACACTTTCACGTATTGCTCCTGCTGATGTGTTTTGATAAAACGAAGTGTTACCTGAAATTACATCATAATGATTATATCCATTAACTACTTGATGAAAAATAGCATCATAATATGGATGAATTCCAACATCTTGGAATAATAATCTATTAACGGTATACCCAGTGGTGGATCCACTTACGGTAAAAACAATGTTATTGTTATTATCAAAAAATAATCCTGTATTTATATTTGTTGTTTGATTATTTGTACTTAAAATCGGACTTAGTATATCAACATTGTCTACGAGATATCTTTTATATCTATGATAGATAGATCCCCATTTTAATAATAAATGATACGGTATAAAATGAGTTGCCCCAATTTCCCTATATATAGAAGATAATTTTATGTTATTCGGTAAAATGTTTGGAATTGTTTCTTCTAAATCATAATAAGGTAATGAATTTAATAAAAGATAAGCAGAACCCGCATACTTACCTAAACTTTGATTGTTAAAAAAATCTGAATATAATTGTTTATGAAAATACGGAGTATTTAAAATATTTGTGAATGTTTTGTTTGTTGATGTGGTTCTTTGTAATAAATTAATTTGGTCTGATTGATTTATAAAAAATTTATTTTTAAATATATTTGTTTTAAATTCTTCTTTGAACCACTCATTAGTTAATGGAGATGTAATAAATCCATTTAATGTGTCTATTTTTAAAGCACCATTAAATTTTAATTCATTATCAGTGTAGTCTTGTTGATTTAGATAATCCAAATATAAATTTGAATTAAAAGGATAAATATTTTTTCTATAGGATTCAGGTGTGTAATTTCTTAAATTATCATTCAATTTTGGATAATCGTCATTATTATTGAATTTAGGTATTTTAAAGACATTATTACTTGCAGCATTGACAAGAATAGACTTAGTCACATCAGTTGACGTTCTATTGGCATTTTCAATGTATTGTTCAAACGTAAATGGATTATCTATAATATCCTTTATGTATGGTGTTGTTGGTAGACTATCTTGTAAATAAGGCCACCTTTCAAAAGGAGAGGTTCCTTTTAATTTATCATATAAAGATTCAATTGTTGTTACATATCCTTTTAAAATATCAATTAAATCATTGTCTTCTTTTATAAATTCTTGTATTGTTTTATATTCTAAATTTGATAATTCGACAACTGAATCATCATTAAATGTGTCAAAAAAAGTACTATAAAAAGATCTTTCATAAATTTCATAAAGAAACGGTGCTAAAGTTTTAGAAACATATTGATTATTATTCGCGATCTCATCTAATGTACTTATTTTTTTAAATTTATTTTCTAAAAAATTATCTTGAAAGATAAAATTAATTTTACCAATACCACCTTCTTTATTTGTTAATGTATCATATTTTTTAGTTGCTACCGCTTGATAGTTTTCCAAAAATTCAACCTCAGGCCATAATTTGTAATCATTTGATTGAAGTCTTGATTGTAACTCTGGATCACCAGGGTAAGCCAATATTTTTGTTGATTTATTTTCACCTGAACTTTTTTTAACTTCAGGCCAAGGATATATTGCACCAACTCCTGGTGTCTCATCGTGTAAACCACCTAATTTATCTTTTCTTTCTCTTCCTTGATCAAAAGCTCTCGTATGTACATCTTTTAATAATCTAATATAAACATCTGCGTTAGCCAATACTACCGCAAAAATATTCCTAATTGTTGGTTCAAAACCAATACCTAATTTTGGATCTCGAACAATTGTGTTTATTCTTTCTTCAACTTCTTTTTGTAAAATTTCTTTTTGTTTTGAAAAATCATTGGCTAATTTTTGAATATGATTTTTCAATAAATTGATATTAAATCCAACTTTGTTACCATCTGTGTTCGCGATATACTCATTAATTTTATTTACTCTAATGTAGTTACCGGCATTGATTGATGAGAAATTAGCAGCACCTGATTTTAAATTTTTCTTATTTTCTTTTTTGACTATATCAGTTGCAAATCCAGATGTGTTATTTAATTTTTCAATATTATTTTTAATTATTTTTTCTATTGTTCCGTTATCTTCACCTAAAATGTTTTTTGTTGTTGTTTTATCTGGACCCAATGGGTAGAAAAATATATCTATTGAACTACCTGTATTATTATCGTTTTTATAAAAATATTCTTTTGACAAATATGCATTAGCCCAACTATTAACTTGTTGTGAAAATTCAAGTAGACTTTTTTCATATTCTACAACACCAACAAAAATTTCCATATCAACCAATTCATTGAAAATTTCTCTTTCTAAAATTCTATCGAGACTTTCAGCAACAACGATAACTTCCCTTAAGGTTTTTACTGGAAAATTTTTATCAATTAATCCTTTTTGTTTATATTCTTTGTAAACTGATTCTAAAATTTGATAACCTCTTGATGATTTTGATATTGCAACTTCATAATTACCCGTATTTGTGTTGAACTTTGAATTGTTGTTAACAAATTCAACCATATACATATATGGTGCATTTAATATTCCTTGAAGTGGTATATCATTTAAATAAGCGTAAGTGGATCCAACAAAATTAGTGGTGACCTCAAAATTACCGTTAGATTCATTAAATTTTGTATTAAATTTTACTAAATGAAGTCTATATTTTATGGCTTTACCATAATAACCTTTTATTGTTAAATAAAAAATTGGCCAAGGTAAATGAAAAAAAGCCTTATATGGTGAATCTTGTGGTGACTCAAATAATGTTTTTCCTCTGACATCTATGAAATTTATCGTTACTTGAGGAATTGCATTAAAACCTTTTGTGGTTATTGATATACTTTCAATTCCAAATGATTGTCCAGTAGAATCGTTTAAAGTGTTATTTACCGTTGTTCTACTTGTTGGTATTGATGGTCCAACAAAATTAGGGTCTTGGTTAAAAACTAATGTTTTTTCATCTGTACCGTTGTATGCATTAGTCCAAGATGTATCATAATCTCCACCATTATTATTTTTAAGAAAGTTGACATTACCCTTTGCAATTGAAACTAATGTACTTTGTTGATTATCAGTTGATAGAATGGATCTTGGTATTAAATCAGCTTGTAAATTAACAAACATCACCAATTCTTCTTGTTTAATTCCTCTTGTTTCTATTTCTCCATCAACAATAACACTATTAGGATCAATATAAATTAAATTATTTTGATCAACTTTAATTAATATATCTTCACTATTTGAGATATCACGATTCCCCATAATATAATTTATACAATTCTATAGCACTTTTATATTCTTGTAAAGCGTTATTTAAAGGAAAAGGTACTCTAATTATAAAATTATCGGGAATTTGAAATTCAATACTACCAGCTAAAGGATTTGCTTGTAATATTAACCAACCAAAAACAGGTGTTCCATAAATCTCATCTGAAATTTTATCTAATCTTGTTCTACCTTTTTTGTATGTTATGTATTTATCACTTCTTCTTATGGGTATTTCAATACCTGGAACAATTCTAAATTGACCATCAATAAAAAAATCATCATATCTATTATAATAACTTCTACTCATTTTCTATAATAATTTAATTTCGTACCTAAATTATATTTTTCAGTATTAACACTCTTTAAATCTTTCTTTTCATTTGTGTCCGTTATCTCTGTTGGATTTGTGGCATCAAATGATAATTTATTACTTTTTTTAGTTGGATATCTTTTTAGGTTTCTAAATTTAATTTTATCTGGTTTTCTTATAAATCTATCTACGGCTCTCTTAATTCTTGGTATTTCAACATTTGATCTAAATGTAAGAGTATCTGATAAATACAATTCTTCAATTTGTTTCTCATATACTTTATCTTCAGTATACAATAAATCCCTTAAAATTTCAATAGCAACATTAGAAGTAATTGAGTTTGGATTATTAAAATCAATTGCCCTGTCAATTCTCGTTGTTAGTTTTATATGATTCTCATCTATATATTCAACATATTTGTCGAACTCACTATATAATTTATTAGAAGTAAATCCAGATAAATCTATTTTTGTATATTTTTCACCTTCAATTTTGGCGTCGTGTTCGTATTTAACAACAAAATTTAATTTATCAAATATTTTAATAATATTACTTTGAATCGTTTCTAATCCTTGAATTGATGAATTTGTTGTAATACTATTCATAATATCATTTATCGTTTTTTCAAACCAAGGCCTAAGTAATGTATCAGATTTATTAAACTTATTTGAATTGATGTTTATATCCAATAAATCTCTTGTTAGATTGGGTACGCTATTTAAAAAAGATATTAATTTGTTTTTTATATCTGAAACATAAACAACCAACTCTTTACCTTTTTTATATGTTCCTATTAATGGAATTGTTTTAACTTGTGACCCTCCACTATTTTCATAAACATCGTATTGATAAACTTGTCTATATTTTGATAAGAAAAGTAAACTTGTTATATCTGGACCGTACACTTTATTAATATCATTATATGCATTTTCATACTTTATAAAGTATGATTCTACATTTTCGTGAATACTATCAATTAATGGTCTATAATTTAAAGAATTACCTTCTAATGTCCCGATGTATTCTCCATTAATAACTTCTTCGGCGTTTTTTGTTCCAGCAGGTGTAATAAGATCATCTGTTGGATTTTTTAATATTTCCTCTAAAAATTTTTTGGTAAACTTTTCAGCCTCAACACCGTCTATTAATTTATTAGTTGATATTGATCTTTCATCGTACATTTCAGTGTTTGCATAGAAATTTGAGGATAACGCATTTTGTAATCTAGCAACTGGTCTTTCTAAACCTTGTCCACCGATAAAATTTAATTGTAGTTGAACATTTGCAATCATAGGTTGAAAACCAATACCTTCTGGATTCATATCCCAAACATTTTCTTCAAATGTTATATTGACATCTCTTATGACAACTTTTGAATGATAAAAATCTCCAATTCTTAAAATACATATTGGTGGTGGACCAAATGAAGTATTTCTTGCATTTATATCAACATCATCTGCCTTTCCTTTTATAGGTATTGTATCTCCTGGTCTAACACATTGATGTAAAAATGTTAATCTTGCATTAAGACCTTCAGGTGTTGTAGAATGAAAACCAGGATGAAAATATTTTAATTTTTCCTTTAAAGATGAAAACGCTACAGGTGATGTTTCTTCTAACTTTTTAAAATAAAAACATTCGGATAATGTTTTCATAATAATTCTTTTCATTACATCAATAGGTGGTTTCTTTGATTTTTTTACAACATCTGGTGGTGGATCTTCTACCAATCTTGTTTTAGGTATAACATTTGGTGTCGGAACTTTTACAGGATCTGTTTTAGTTACTGTTGGTTGTTTGTCTTGTGTAGTGTAATTAAATTTGACTGTCGTTTTTCTACAAGATAGAGATAACGGTGCAGTAATATTTAAATTAGGTACTGCAACAAATTTACCACTACTACAACTAGTTGAACTATTAGAAGATACTTCAGTTGATTCTCCATTTTCACCAATATTATCAACAACAAACTTTATAGTTCCTTGTGAATCATTATATCCAAATTCTTTGAATGAAATTTCTGGTGAGGACCAAGGTTGAGCAGAACCAGTATCAATAATTGTAGGGAAATCATATTTTAATGTATCTTTTCTAAATGTATCTAATTCACCACTACCAACAATAAAACCATCTTTTTCGATTTCTTTTATAATCCAATATATAACAGAATATGATCTTCTATATGATAGATTCATATTATAATTCTTCGTTTGATTTCCTAAAATAGATGTAGATGATGATATATTAATTACTACTTGTTGTACTGTTCCACCACTTATATCTTCTTTCAAAAGTGATAAACCATTTTTTAAATCTTGATAACCTTTATCTACTTTCGTATTTATTTCTTGATTTAAATTAACAACCCTATTTACTAAATCTTGTGAATTTATTAATAAAGGTGTTTTTGCACCAAAAACCTTTTCATTATCGTTTTGAACATTTACGTTTACATTGACAGTATTTGCTGAGTATTTTGTTATTAAATTATTTAAATCTGTAGTTAAAGATGATTGAAGTTCATCTTCTTGGCTATCTAAGTCAGACCATAATTGTTCATAATTTCTTGCACTTATAAAATCTTTACTTCCTTTTTGTGGTTCATTATTTAAATAATGTAATATAACATCAACATTGTTTGATCTACCATTTGAATTAAAAACCATATTTGGTGGTCCGATTGGTCCATAATCAGGTTGTGGTTGTGGTACAGGATCTGTTTCAGTTTTATATTTTCTGATTGTTTCTGAATCTACTCCTTCGTTTAAATAATCATTAATTAATTTAACATCTTCAGCATTTAATGTTGTATATCTTTTTACCAAATCGTAGATATCAACATTTTGACATCCAGCAAAAAACGCGTTTATATAATTATCGGCTTCTTCATCCGTCATAAATTTAAAATGTTCCCTAACTAATAAATTTAATATACTTGGGTGATCAACAACTACTTTAAATCCTAATGAACCCGATCTTGAGGTATTTTGATATGTGTAAATTGGTTCGGGTCTACCTAAAAAACTATTCTCCTCCCATCTTGCCGAATTTTGTTCACTTATTTTCATATCATACGGTGGAAACCACATTACTCTTCCACCATTAGGACCTCTTTCACAGACAGGTAAAGATTGTACATTAAAGAATTCTTTATTTGATGTTTTCCACGCTAAGTTTTCTATGGAAAACATATATTTTTTAGCGTAAAATCCTTCTCCGTAATCCCATTTATCCGCTATGTTGGAAGAAGATTCAAACCCTTTATTACCATCTGACATCGGTGCTATGTTCAAATTATATGGTGTTGTCAAAATACTACTATCGAATTTTCTAATGTTAGTAGTTTTTTTCATTAAGTCACCCATAGTAAAATATGGTCTATCTTTTGTCCATACTCTACAATACTCAACACCACTTTCTTCTCCACTAAATTTGTCAACATATTTAATATTTGAACCCCTTGACATTCTATTGTCTCCATCAATAAAAAATCTACTAGTTTGATCTATTACATTTGCTACGTGTGATCTCGATGTTGCACCATTGTCAGGTAAAGTATTTAAAATTTCTTGAGTGTGTCCTAAAATAGAATCTTCTCTAAATTCAAATTCTGTTGATAATGATTCTTCAAATTTTGATCTTTGATCATTAAAGTTTGGATTATTTTCTCCTAATTTATTTTTAGATTGACTACTTATCCAAGTTAATTTCCCACCTATACTTCCACCATCACTTATGTTTTTACTTGTATTAAATAATCTTGCAGCCTCTTCATCAAATAATAAAGTCAAATAAAATGGACTTCTTACAGGTCTGTCATTAAAGTCACCCATTGCATATTTCACATCATTTCCTCTGTCGTCACCTATATATGTAATACCATTTGGTGCTTCAACACCCAGAAAGTTTTTAACACCTTGAGCTGCTCTATCTAAAAAATTAAAAATTTTTGAACTGTTTTGTGATCTTGCAGTTGTTGTGTAATTGGGTGCATATTTGGAAAAACTTAACAAGTTGTATAAGGTTTTTTTAGGTCCATCACCCGTATATTCAATTAATAAATCAGATGGTTTTGTTGATACCTTTGGTCTTCTTGCAATTCCAAATAAAGACCCTATCGCACCAGTAACGTCTTGTAATATCGCCCCAACCTGTGTTCTTGGTTCATCTCTATAATTAACAGGATTCGCCGGATTACTTAAATAATCACCAGGTATTG
>Ga0075473_10000030_pt1 | contig 43707 bp, 50 predicted proteins | sample DEB19_08_DNA_FD_76340 | JGI IMG/M metagenome (GOLD analysis project Ga0075473, IMG submission 76340) | Aqueous microbial communities from the Delaware River and Bay under freshwater to marine salinity gradient to study organic matter... | ecosystem: Environmental > Aquatic > Marine > Coastal ... | reverse complement strand
CCAGATTCACCAGATTCAAAGGTTGAATTTAAGATGGAGCCAGTTGAGGCAAATCCACAAGAGTCATCATTTAATACGTATCGCAAGATGAACCGTGATGAAATTCTTATGGCTCACCGTACTCCAATTAATAAAATCGGAACTCCAGAAGGAATTAATTTGGCGGCAGCAAGAGATGCCGATAAGACATTTAAAGAGCAGGTATGTCGTCCAGCACAGGATATTCTAGAGAAGAAACTAAATAGATTAATCTCAGAAATGACAGATGCTCTAGAAATTAAATTCAATGAATTGGCTCTCACAGATGAAGACACATTGTCTAAGATTGATGAGCGTTATTTGAGAATGCAGGTAATTACTCCAAATGAGGTTCGTATCCGTAAGGGTATGGTTCCATTAGATGGTGGAGACGAGATTGTTCAATTAAAGCCACAGCAACAGGCAGAAATTCGAGCCCAGGCTGGAAATACTAGAGCCAGATCTCAAGAACGTCAAAATACCCAGCCAGATATTTCTGGAGAGGGGCGAAATGAACAAGGGGCTGGAAGACAAGTCGAGTAGTCCTACTCAACCATTTATTTGCCTTTTGATGTGTAAATAAATATAATTAAGCATATGAATATTGAGAAATCTTTGTGGTCCTCAAATGGCGATAACATCAGCCTTTCAGTACCATTTACAAAAGTCAACCGTGAGAAGAGAACTGTCTCAGGTTTTGCAACACTTGATAATCTAGATCAAACAGGCGATGTTGTAACAGCAGAAGCTTCATTGAAAGCATTCGAATCTTTCCGTGGAAACATTCGTGAAATGCACGGTTCAAATGCTGTTGGCAAAATGGTTTCATTCAAGCCAGAAACATTTTATGATCCAAAGAGCGGCGAGTTCTATAACGGTGTATATGTAGACGCATACATCTCAAAGGGTGCACAAGATACTTGGGAAAAAATTCTTGACGGCACACTACAAGGTTTTTCAATTGGCGGAAAGATTGTAGACTCAGAAAACGAAGTTAATAAGTCTACAGGTAAGCCAGTAAGATTTATTAAAGAATATGCATTAATAGAATTGTCTGTTGTAGATTCCCCAGCAAACGAACTTTGCAATATCTTGTCCATTCAGAAAATGAATGGCCAACTTATTTTTAAAGGGATGGCGGCAGACGTTGTAACAGAGAACATTTTTTATTGTGAGGATTCAGACTCAATATTCATTTCTACAGAGTCTTCATATAATTCTCCAGTTACAGGAAATCCAGCCACACTAATTGGTTGGGTTGAGTCAAACGACACAAACAAGGCTAAAGAAATAGATAAAATTCTTGCTTCATTCAAGAAGTCAAGATTACCGTTGCCTGATACAAATACAATCGCAAAACAGGCAAACGCAGAAGGAGGTAATGAAGTGTCAGAAAACACAGAAACAGTTGCAGCAGTCGAAGAGACTCCTGTAGCAGTAGAAGAGACAGCACCTGCCGCTGAGGCTCCTGCCGAAGCAGCACCAGCTGAAGCTCCTGCAGAAGTTGCAGCAGCAGAAGACGCTCCTGCCGAAACTCTGGAAAAAGCAGCCGACGTATCAGAAGTTATGGTTGATGAACCTGATTTTGCAAAGATGCTCGGTGATCTTAAGGGATTCTTCTCAGATACGCTTGCAAAGGCATCTGAGGCAAACGCAGCGCAGGTTACAACAATCAAAGAGACTGTTGAAACATTCAGCAAGAGCGTAGATACTCGTATTTCAGAATTGGCAGATCAGCATGCAGCACTTTCAAAGGCTGTAGAAGATATCAAGAACACCATCGACACAGTCGAGAAGCGTGTTGACGCAGTCGAATCAGAGACTGCAATTAAGAAGTCCTCGGACCTTGGCGGGTCTCAGGAAGTAACAATAAAGAAATCAAAATGGAACGGTTCTTTCCTCGGTTCCGTAAACGAACTCTTTAACTAAAAAAGGTAGGTGAAAATAAAACAATGAGCAATGAAACATTAGAAAAAGCAATTGCAGCAGGTACAACTGCTACAGCCACATTTGCTTCCACTACAGGTGGAACAGGCACACATCGTGCTTCCGAAAACGGAAATGGTGGATTGCTTAATCCAGAACAATCAGCTCGCTTCCTAGACTACATGTTCGACGCTACCGTAATTGGTAAGGTCGCACGTACTGTCCGAATGAGAGCAGATACAACTGAGATTGATCGTATGTCAGTTGGTGAGAGACTTATGACTCTCGCTACTGAAGGAGACCAGACTGGTGCAAACGCAGCAGTAACATTCTCCAAGATCTCTCTTACAACAAAGAAGCTTCGCTTGGATTGGGAGCTTTCAACAGAATCTCTTGAAGATAACATCGAAGGTGCAGATCTCGAAGATCATATTGCACGTATGATGGCAACACAGGCAGGTAACGATATCGAAGACCTAGTACTTAACGGTACAGGAACTGGTAGCGGATTCCTTTCAGCATTCCAGGGTGTCGTTGCAAAAGCAAAGGCAAACGGACGTGTTGTTGACGCAGGTGGTGCAGAAGTATCACGTGCAGTATTCAATTCAGCACTTAAGGCTATGCCTCGTAAGTACAAGCAACGTCGTAATGACCTTCGCTTCCTTGCAGGTTCAAACCTAATCCAGGATTTCTTGTACAAGAACAGCATCACTGCTGGTACAGCAAATCCAGAAGATATCGCTTCAAGCGTTATCCGTGGACAGCAAGTAGCACTTGGCGGTCCAGCAGGTTTCGTAGCACCATTCGCATTCGGTATTCCGATTGTTGAAGTGCCACTTCTTCCTGAAACACAAACTGGTGATTACACAGGAGCAGCTGGTTCACACGGCGACATCCACTTGACATTCCCAAATAACGTAGTTATTGGAATCAAGCGTGACGTTACTGTTTACCGCTTCTTCTGGCCAAAGAAGGATAGCATTGAATATACAATGTTTACCCGTGTTGGCACACAAATCGAGCAGGCAGACTGCTGGGTTGTTGTAAAGAACGTTAAGGTCGCTTCCTAATTTATAGGATTTAGATCCGCTGAAAAGCCCCTAAATTAAATTTTGGGGGCTTTTCCTTTTAATTTAACAATGCTATAATTGAATTACTTAGAGCAAGGAGTATATATGTCATTCGAGACATTAAAAATAGCTGAACTAAAAAAGATAGCTGAAGATTTCGGTGTAGAGATTGAAGGCTTAAAGAATAAAACTGATATTATTGCAGCACTCTCAGAAGAGGGAGTAACTTGGTCGGTATATCAAAAGACCATTAAAAAGTTGGAAGAGGAAGAAGATATGGCTACAGATACACTACCAAAGCCAGAAATAAAAAAAGTTAATCCAGAAGACACAGTCCTTGTAAAGATGGAGCGTCAGAATTATAGCTACCAGACTCATGGATTTACATTTACAAAAGAGCACCCATACGCTGCTATGGACAAAGATACAGCTCAAGACATTTTTGATAAGGAGGAAGGTTTCAGATTAGCAACCCCTAAAGAGGTTCAGGAATTTTACCACTAATCTAAGCCTTTAAAATGGCAGAGATACTATTAAAATCACAATCCCCAATTACTCATCAAGTATATTGGAATGGAGATATTGGTACACCAAATGCTTTACCAACAGTAAAGCTTTATGACGTTACAAATGATCCAGCCATTAGTCCTTCATTATCCCCAACCGTAGTTCTTGAGACACTTACATCTGTTGCTGATGAAAATAATCCAGGCTCTTATACAGTCTATATTCCATTTCAGTATACAGATAGAAATAGAAGTTTAAGACTAAAGTGGGAATATTATATTGGAGAAAAATATATATCTCGTGAAGACGAAGTATATGTTGTAACGCCATATGTAGATTTTAATCATGTTCAGGATTTAGGATTTAGCATTGATTCCTCAGATCCAGAATATAAATCATATAAAGAATTAATTTTGGCAGAAAGATATGCTCGTAAACAAATAGAGCAATATACTGGTCAAAAGTTTTATTTATATGATGATGTATACACCCTCTATGGATACGATTCAGACACCCTGCCTTTGCCAGCAAAAATACAAGACCTTCATGAGCTATATGCAAATGATATCCTTCTATTAGATAATCTTAATTCAATTAACAATTGGAATTACGATGTTGAAATAAGTACTACTGGATATGGAATAAGAGTTAACCGTGCTAATATGCTAGACAATACTGTTTATACTGCAAATGGTATGGTTCCTCCAAGTATTCATGACGGAAGCGGAGTTTTTAGATCAGGAGTTCAATATAAAATTCAAGGAAGATTTGGCTGGGATAAGGTTCCTGATGATGTTGAATTAGCTGGTGTAGAATTAATGAAAGACTATTTCTCAAAGGACAAGACCTGGAGAAATAAGTATATAAAGAACATTTCCACGTTTGACTGGGATTTTGAATATACTTCAGAAGCATATGCAGGAACAGGAAATGCTTACGCAGATAGACTTCTTGCCGATTACGTAATGGTAAGCAAGGTGGAGATTATCTAATGTATGATCTCATAGACTCCGTCTTGTCTATGCAGTTGGATGTCTATAGACAATATGAAATTCAAGACCCTGATACAGGCGCAATTAAGCGTGAATGGCATTATCATAGAACAGTTGATTGTCACGCAAAAGGCGTAATCAGTAATTCTGCAACAACACGCTCCAGCGATAAGCAGGTATTTAGTAATAAATATATGAATGATCAAATCATTCAAGTTCGCACCTCTGAAAAACTTACAATACGTGAAAAGGTTACAAATATAAGAGATAAGTCTGGAAATGTAATCTGGTCTGAAATAAATTTTCCAACAGAAACACCAACAGTATTTGAAGTAATTGGTACAACTCCAGTCACAGATCCATTTGGAGCTGTTATTGCATATAACTCATCTATGAAGAGATCGGAGAACCAGCAAATTGGACAATAGTGTAATGTTGGTTCAAGCCGCAAGCGGGCTAGAGAGATTAATGGTGGGCAATAGAAATAATCCTATGCTCAAAGACTCTACAGTTGCTCAGATATCAGCTTATATGTATTATAATGCTCAAGTTATATCTAAACTATCAACCAATAAAGCATTTCAGTCTAAATTTTCATCTGTGATATTCACCCAGATAGATAATGACTTTGGCGAGTATATTGATGCTTTAGCTAGAACTAGACCAAAATCTTTACACCATGTTTATGAGTGGAAGAAAGTCGGAAATAAAACAGCAAGATTATTTGAACTTAATCTGCTATCACAAGAGGGGCTTTCTTTTAAAGTAGGATATAAGTTCAGGCCATCAAAATCATTTGTCCCATCTTCAAGCCATGCTAAGCGCAGACATGTTTTTGCTAATAAAGCTCAAATAATGGAGTCTGGAATTCCTTTAGTAATTTCTCCGAAACATGCACAAAGGCTAGTATTTGAAATAGATGGAGAAACAATATTTATGCCTAAAGGTAAGTCTGTTACTGTAAGACGACCTGGAGGTACTTCAGCAACAAATCAATTTACACTTGCACATGGTAGATTCTTTAGTGGTAATTTAGTTGGTATGTCAATTCGCAAATCTGGCTTTCAAAAAATATTTAATGCTGGAATGGCTAAGGCTTTAAGCGTTCCTACTAATATTAAAAGAGTTCAATTTTCATTTAGCCCTAATTCTGTTAGAAGCCAAGCAGATGCGGCTCTAACACAATCATTTGGGGGAGTACTATGACAGCTAATTATAAATTAGACGCTATGCTAGAACTACGCAAGTTTTTATGGAATGAATTAAAGACCCGTAAGATATTTGATGAAGATGATTATTGGTCAGATAATTTAAATGAGAATGTGATCCCAATTGTTCCTGTACAGCAAACTGCTGAAATGAATCAATTTTTGAGCGGGAAGAAGCATATAGTCTATGACAAGATAGGTATGTCCTATGAAGACAATTGGATGATTTGCTGCGAGCAAATCCTATTTACCATATATTCAACCGACTTTGCCGAAATTAATGAAATTAGGAACTTTATGACAGATCAATTTAGACGTATGGACGAGTCAGCTAGAGATATAAATTATTGGTCTGGACTATCAGATAAGTTCAAATTCCACTCAGTATTCTTGGCAGATATATCCCCTACTGCTCCTTCTGAGGAGCTTCAGGGATTTTTCTCCACAGACGTAATACTTGAAATCAAATATTCAAGAATCTTGGACTCAGTAGGCAGATTCCTCTAGGGTTTGCCTTTTGACCCTTTATAGCCTAAAATTGGATAAGAGGAAAGAAGCCTAGCCAGCTAGATTTTTTTAAAAATTAAATACCACGAATTCCAGGAGGTGGAAATAAAAACATGGCACAAAACGCAGGTAATGCTAAAAACATTCTCGTAGGTGCATCCCCATTGTTCATTTCGAATATCGATTCAACAACAGCAGGATATGCAACATATGAGAATTCAGAGCCAGGAACAACAAATGCAGGAGCATTCGCTACAGGAGTATCCTATACCGACACACTCAATGCAAAAGATTCTGGCACATTTTACTACAGAAACGTAGGATTTACCAACAACGGTCTTCAGATTACATATAATCCAACATATGATTCAGTAACCGTAGACCAGTTGCTTGACACAGCTAAGCTGTTCAAGTCAGCGATGGAGGTTATGATCGCAACAGAAATGTCAGAAGGCACACTAGAGAACACTCTAGTTGTATTCGGACAGCCAGATGATCCAACAAATAACACTGCAATTACTCAGGACAACACCATTATCTCATCAGGTACTGGTACATCCAAGAAAGACACATTGGGTATCGCTGCTGGTGCTCTAGGTATCGCACCTACAGAGCGTCAGTTGGTAGCAGTTGGTCAAGCACCAACTACTGCTGGATCAAAGACAGAGCGTGTATATTATGCACGTCGTGTTCTTTCAGTACAACAGTCACAGTTTACTTTGGCACGTTCTACTCCAACAACATTTCCAGTAACCTTCCGTCTTCTCCCAACCGCTATGTCGGGTTATGAGGGCCAGGAGTACGGCAAGATTATTGACCGTGTATTGGTAGCGTAATAGCTAACTAGTAATTAACAGGGGCCCCCGAATTTCGGGGGCTTTCTGCTTGTGTTTATAATATGCATTTGTTATAATGAATACAACTATCCATAAGGAGGATAAATTGGCTACAACAGTATATAATGTAGAAGAAATTCAACTACAGAGTGGGCAAACAGTAAAGCTCAAACCATTATCGATTAGAGAACTTCGTAAGTTCATGGAAACAATTCAAAAGACAGCAACAGTCACAACTGAAGGTGAAACTCTCACCATTCTTATAGAAGCTTGTGCTATTGCATTAGAAAAGCAATTGCCAGACTTAGTAGCAGACAAAGAAGCGTTAGAGGATGCTCTTGATGTTCCAACTATGAATCGCATTCTAGAAGTTTGTGGTGGAATTAAACTTGACGACCCAAACCTTCTAGCGGCAGCGGTTCTGGCTGGTCAGAACTAGATCTAGCCGCTTTAGAGGGAGAAGTATTTCTCCTAGGACATTGGAAGAATTACCAGGAGTTAGAAGAAAATCTTTCAATGCCAGAACTACTGATGACCTTAGAGGCAATGCGTAAAAAAGAACATAATGAAAAAAAGTTTCAAGCATCGCTAAAGGGAGTAGACATCGGTGAATATCAAGAAGAGAATAGAGGCAGTAAGTTTGATGACATTCGTTTACGGGCAGCAGGAATAGATGCTACTGCAAACGATGTTGTTTCACTCCAAGGTTCATTTGCGGCAGAAGCTGGATTTGGAATTGGGTCAGGCTTAGGATACTCGAAGGAGTAATATAATAAATGGCTGATGAAGTAATCAGTACGAAGATAGTCGCTGATGCCGACTTCTCAAGTCTTATTGCCGATGTGCATAAGGTTACTGCAAGCCTATCTAAATTACAAGAACAACTCGCTAACTCTAATAAGATGTTGGCAAACAATGTTGCTGTAATTAATAGAAACTTTGCAGATACACTTAGAAGTACCAGCCAATTCTCAACACACTTTGTTAGCCTTACTTCTGATGTAGAAAAGTTTGGTAAAAACCTTGATAGTGGAAGATTAAAACTAAGAGACTATTTTAGTACCTATCAAGGTCATATTAAAACATCTGGCGGACTAATTAGAGAACTTGCTAGACAGCAAGTTGCTATGCAAAATGCTATATTGCAACCCCTGGGGCGTAATGCTCAGGGGCTTATGCAATTTAACGTTCATGTCCCTAGAGGATTAGATGAAATAAAGAATAAGACATCTATTGCAAGACAAGAGCTTGCAATTATGAATAAGGTTATTCAAGATGGTGCAGTACAAATTATTAACTGGGGTAAGAATACTCAGTGGGCAGGTCGTCAGTTAACTGTAGGTCTTACGCTTCCATTAGCAACATTTGGAAAGGCGGCAGCAGATGCATTCAAAGTTGCTGATCAAGAATTAACTCGTCTTACTAAGGTTTATGGAGATGTTGCTGGAACATCTGCAGCAGAATTAGGTAAAGTACGTAAAGAAGTAATTGCAACATCAAAAGAATTGTCTTCAGCATATGGTACTAATTTTAGTGAAACAATTGCTCTTTCTGCGGATATAGCGGCTACTGGTAAAAAAGGACAAGAGCTTCTAGACTCAGTAAGAGAAACTAGCCGTCTAGCAATTCTTGGTGAAGTTGATAGAGCCGAAGCTATGAAGGCCACACTTGCAATACAATCAGCATTTAAATCTAATACAGAAGAGCTTGCTAATTCAATTAACTTCCTTAACGCAGTCGAAAACCAAACATCTACAACTCTTAATGACCTTGTAGAAGCAATTCCAAAAGCTGGCCCAGTAATTAAAGGTCTTGGCGGAAGCGTACAAGATTTAGCTCTTTATCTTACGGCTATGCGTGAAGGTGGTATCTCAGCTTCAGAAGGTGCAAATGCTTTAAAGTCTGCACTAGCATCTTTAATTAACCCAACAGATAAAGCTGTAGATAAATTCCAGACACTGGGTATAGATTTACTAGGAATAGTAAATAAAAACGCTGGCGACGTTACAGCAACTCTTTTATCATTACAGGCGGCATTAGATAATTTAAGTCCATTACAAAAACAACAGGCTATAGAGCAGCTATTTGGTAAATTCCAATTCTCACGTCTAAACGCATTATTTGAAAATTTAGGAAGAGAAGGAAGCCAGACACTTCAAGTACTAGACTTGATGAAAGCAAGTACATCTGAATTAGCATCTGTAGCTGGTCGAGAATTAACAGCAGTAACAGAGTCAGCATCTGGTAAGTATCGTAGAGCTTTAGAAAGCCTAAAGGCGGATCTTGCTGGAGTTGGAGAGCAGTTCTTAACAATTGGAACAAAGATAATTACAATAGTTGATAAAGCTCTTAAATTCTTCGAAGGACTACCAAAGCCTATCAAGTCAGCCTTGACGTTTGTCGGAGCATTGACTGCTGTTGCTGGTCCACTTATTATGCTTACTGGTGTTCTAGCTAACTTCTTTGGTTATATATTAAAAGGCATAATGCATATGAAGGCTTTCTTCAAGGGTGGAGAAGGCTGGAAGTATTTAACTCCAGAAATGATGGCAGCAGAAAAAGCTGGTAAATTAATTGAACAAACATTTTACAGTGATGCTAAAGCCGCTTCTATCTTACAACTAGCACTTAAGAATCTTATTGATGAATTTAGTATTCTTGAAGCAAAGGCAAAGTCTGGATCTATTTCTGTAAACCCTGCAGTTTCAACCATGGCTGGAAATTTAATAATGGGTGCTGGTGGTCGTGTAGTAAATCCTCAACACCCATTAGTTGGTCCGATGGGAACTCGTGCTTCAACACATATGGTTCCTCGTGCTTCAATGACAGAAGAACAAAGAATGTCCCAAACAATATTTGGGCTTGTTCCAGGAGCAGTTCCAGTAAATAGAAAAATTGGTGATGCCCCACAGATTTATATGAATGATCCATTGCCACCTGTTCCAGGACTTACTACAATAGGTGGAGTTTCAACTGGCGTAGTTTCTGGTGAGGCGGCAAGATGGCATGCAATGATGGCTACTCTTGCAATGCAGTCTAAGTCAGAAATTGAAGCACTCAAGAAACAAATTGCTACAACTGGAATTGTAAGCAAAGATTTCATGAATCAGTTCGATGATATTTTGCCAGTTGTTTCTGGAATTACAGATAATGCTGCAAAGCAGTCTGCGCTTATAGTTGCAGAACTTCGTGCTGGCAAATTAACTGTTGAGCAGGCTCGTGCTCAAATTATTGCATTGAACCTTGAAGTAGAGAGAATGATTACTGGCGCAGTAACTACTCAAGCAACTGCTATGGGAAGAACAATTAATCCAACAATTGTTCCAACTTTAAATCAGCCAGTAGTTGATGCAACTGGTAAATCAAATATGCGTGAGCTATTTAAGAAGAGCAAAACTCGTGATCTTATTGATAAGGTTGCCCGCTCTCTTGGGGTAAGAACATCTGGCGCTGGATATAATATTGAGACAACTCGTCCTAAGAAATTTAATATGGGTGGAGAAGTATATAGTCTTAATGATGGAAACATTGTTCCAGGACCAAATATAAATGCAGATGTTGTTCCAGCAATGCTAACTCCTGGAGAGTTTGTTGTTAATAGAGAAGCAGCCCAAGCAAATCTTCCGCTTTTAGTGGCAATCAATAACGGCTCTGGTTCAGGTCAGATGGGAATGATGACTGGTGGACAAGCAAGAACCCTAATTAATTTACCTGAAGAATTTTTAAGACGAATCAATTTAATAAGTGGTGCAAGAAGAAGTGATACTAGATCTGCTAGAACAGTATTTAGTCCAGGAGCGCTTAACTATGATCAAATGGGAACAAGAGTAGGAAGAAATGCTATTTGGCAGAACCCAGCACTATCTCTTGGAAAACCAGGACCTGACGAAGTAGTTGGTCACATATATAGTAATCAATTCTATAGACAGTACGGAGGTCCTGGCGGATCTAGCTCTTCTCCACGAGCAACAGGATCACAATTTGAAAGATTAACTGGATTATTGCTGCCTGCATCTAGATCTGGTTATTTGGGAACATATGATATTCTTCCAAATCAGTTTATGACGATTTCTAGATCATTTAATACAAGATTAAATCGAGGTGGTGCATCTCCTGCAGACTGGTTTGCAAGTCCAAGAAAACCAGAACATATGTTGTCCCTCATGCAGTTGCTTACTTCTCAAGGAATTCCTGCTTCAAAAGCACTGCCTATTGCACAAAAAGTTCTTTCTAGAATAAACACAAATATTTCTAGGCTTCCTTCAAATGCAATAATTAATGAAAGAATGTTTGGCAATATCGTAACAAATAGTACAAGACAAGAAATGATGCGACTTAAAGCTATTGGAGAATTAAACGAAAGACAAAATGCTGCAAGCCCAGTATTACCAAGAGGGACATATACTCCTGGAGCCTATATGGGTTATAACAGAAACAGAAGAAATTCAGGTGGAATAATTAGAGGATATAACCGTGGTGGTCTAGTAGGGTACAAAAAGGGTAGCAGAAAGGGCGTAGGAGAGCCAGGAGACGGCGGAATTCCGATGGGTGGAGGAATGGGTACAGCCTTCGCTGGAATGGGCTTAATGAGCGCTGGATCAATGCTTGGTGGAACAGCGGGTCAAGCAATTAGTTATGCTGGAATGGCAATGCAAATGTTGCCTCTATTATCTTTCCTTCCTAAATTACCTACTGCTTTAACAGCAACTATTGGCCCATTTGCAAAAATGGCGGGGGTAGTCTCAAGAGTCTCTGGAAGTCTAACAGGGCTAACTAAAATATTTAATTTAGTATTAAAACCACTATCATTAATTCTTCGTGCAATAAATCCAGTTACAGCAGCACTTACAGTTTTGGCAATAGGCATAAAACTATATGTTGATAACCAAAAGAAAATAGAAGAACAAAATAGAATAACCAGACTAAGTTTTGGTATGACTGCAGATTCTGCTAAAAAAGCAGGATATAACTATACAGATTATAACAAGAGAGTAAAAGATTCTATTGCTAATCTTAAGGCAGTTGCTGAACGAAATAAAATGATTTATGAAAGCATGACTCAGGCTGGCGTTCCATTTAAGATGACAATTGAGCAATATAAGAAGCTCAAAGAAACAGTCAAGGATACAATGGGAGACTATGTTAAATTATTTGATTCAACAAAGGTTAAGGATGTAGGTCAAATTGCTGTACAGCTAAAGGCGCAATTTATGGCTGCTGGCGATAGCGTAGAAGAAGCAACTGCAAAAATTTATACATTAATTGCAATGTCTAATAAAGCTGGCATGGCAGGAGCAGCAATTGGATCTTCGGCATTTAAGGGTATTCAGACAGTACAAGATGCTGCAGAGGCCACCATTAAAACATTTAATGCAGCAACTAAGGTTTCTGACGCTAAGGGCCAAGTAGACGCATTAATGTCTGCATTTACAGCATTAGATGCTGCTACAACTAAAGTTGTCGAAGATAGCAAGAAGAATAGCAAAGACCGTGCTACAGCAACAATAACAGAATATGATGCTGCTACACAAGTGGTTGAAAAAATAAATAATAAGCTCGGCAAGCAAAAGACAATTACATCTGAAATGATTGTTGAACTTAGCAAGATGAACCCAGAGCTTGGTCAAATTCTTAGCACTTCAGACACAGTTGTTAGCGCATTCCAGAAATTGAAGCTATTATCATCTGGAATAAATATCGATGTGTCTCAGCTAAGTGGAACAGCAGCAGCTGCAGCAGCTCAAATAGTTTCTTCAGTTCAAGCGGCAGTAAGAAATAATAATTTAGTTAAAAAACAGGTAGCTGCATATCAAGCACTAAAGAATCAGATTTCGGCGGCTGAAAAAGCACAGCGTGGAATGAGTGCTAAGCAAGAGATTGATTCTAGAAAGGCTATAGAGTCTTTACAGAAGAGAATTAATCTAATTAAAGAAGAAGCAAAGACAAAGATCGATGCTATTAGAAAACAAACAGAATTAGAGAATGCGGATCTAGAAATTCAAAAAGAGCAGTTGGCAGCATCTCAGGCCTTGGTATCTGGAGATATGTCTGGCTATGCTCAATCTCAATTAAATATAAAGCAGCTAATTAATACACAGCAACAAAAGGCTGCAGAAGAAGCAATTACTGCAAAAGCTGAATTAGATATTAAGCCTCTTCAAGATCAAATTGATGCGCTTCAAAACAAAAATCAAAAGCTTGCAGATAGCGCTGCTTTGGCTGGAGATAGACTTGCAGTTCTTCAGAAGAGAGCTTCAACATTAAATGATAATTTAACAACTTATACAACTAACCTAGATAACCTTGCCTTCAAGGTTAAAACTCTTGGAGATAGTTTTAAGGGTAGCGATGAATATAAAGAGGCCATGGCTGCTCTAAAGGTTGCTGGAGAAAAGTTAGGAATTAAAGCTGATCCAGAAAAGGTATTGAATGATATTGTAAAGGGTCTAGGCAATATAAGCACAGACCTTGTAAATGTTTATCTAGCTGGCGGAGGAAAAGCCGCAAGCTTTGGACAGGGCGGAACATCTGCTAATCCAAGAAACTTAGGAATGTCTCCAACAGATTTAAGAAGCTGGAGTAACCCTTTTAGCAAGGGCCCAACAAGCGCAAGAGAAGTCGTTAAGGATCAGGCAAAAACTTATGGGGTTTTACCAGGAGAATACTTTACGCTTAAAGATAGTAGCGGAAAAGAATATAAATTTAAAATGCGTGAAGACGGAAACATTACAATGGTTTCTGATCCATATGAGGTTAAAAGAGCAATGGGCGGAAGAATTGTTCCTGGAGTCCAATATGCTTTAAATGACGGCGGTAAAGTAGAAGGAATTAAATTTGATAGACCTGGAATGGTATATCCAAATGCTAGCACAATGCCAAGATATAATATCCCCACAAATACTATCTCTGGCCTAAATAACCACCATAATAATTCATACAATAATAACGTCTACAATATAGATATTGCTTTAAATGGAACAAATGTTACAGTAGATGATGTAATGAGAAGCTTTAAGTCCGAACTCGCCCTAATTAATGCTAAAGAGGGCAGAACTAGAATAGCAGGAGGCAAATACTGATGGCAATGATTCTACCTAGAGGATCAATCCTTTTAATTGAGGCTAAGGATTTATTGGCTACCCCTGCTGGAACTACTAAAATTTGGAATAAGGTTACAGAACATAATAGAGCAGAATTTACAATGGATCCTGAAAGAATTGAGAAGACGGTAAGAACTTCAAATGGATCGCTTAGAAAAAACCACATAGCAGACAAGATGAACTTCAACCTATCTTGGTCTATGCTTCCTTCATATAGAACATTAACCGTAGATGGCGCATGGGGAGCAGAGGATCTGAGATCTTTCTATTTAAGCGATGATGGTAAAAAAGAATTTAATATTAAAGTAAATTTAGCAAAGGCTGGATCAGATCAGTCGTCTTCTGGTTTTGAATCTTACACTGTTGTATTTACTTCATGTAATTTTACGGTAGTAAAAAGAGGTTTACAGCCACACTGGAACGTCTCAGTATCTATGAGTGAGGTATAATGCCAATAGCAACTACCACCGCAAAAGATATTTTAGATCAAAGCGTAACCATTAGAGATGGTATTGGGTGCACAATAGAACACAATATGAACTCTCTAGTAGATAATATTACAGTAACTGGTGCTGAGTATACTGCTGCAGATGGAAGCAAGCCATTTAAAAAGCTGTTTCCTATAGATTCAGTATTAAAAGCTTTTAGGCCTGTAGGGGCGGGAGTAAAATATGCAATATCTGGAGATGTCTCTACAGCCACATACCATAATCCAAAAGCATACACATATGCAGTAAACTACAGAACATATTATCCTGGAACTGAAACATATTATAAATATTATCTATGCCCTAAAGGACAGGGCGCTGACATTACTGTAACATATCCGCAAACAATTTTGGCTAATAAGATAGTAGTCAAATTTGAAATATCGCATGCCGTCCCAGGAACATGGACACTATATAGTGGAGCAACACAGATAGCTACAGGAACATCTTCTAACATAGTGGCATTTGGAAGCGAAGTATATAACGCTGGCACACTAACTTTATATTATAATGGAACATCATGGTCTACTACAGAGCCATCAACAATTCCTGCTCCCACTACGATCAATTCCTTGAGATTAACAACTTCTGGAGTATCTGATAAATATATAGCTGTTGTAGAAATATCTCCACGATGGGTATCAGACTTAACTGATAGATTAATTCAGTTTTCTATTGATAAAGAAACTTCTTCCAGCGTAGATGACATTTTGCCAGTAGGAAGAGTTACGGCAAATTCTCTAAAACTAGATATGGTTTCATACGAAGATGCGAGAGTTGTAAATTCATATATTAAGGGCCAAGCATTTAGTGCTTCTAAAATTTATTTATATAGAAATGCAGAAATAAGACCATACTATAAGCTATATTATACTGGTGCACCACTTAGTGATTCTAAGGGGTCTTATGAAAAAATAAATCAGGGCGTTTACTTCTTGGATAACTGGGACACTTCTGAGCACGGCGATGTTGGATTAACTGCATTAGACGGTGCAAAGTTTCTTCAAGAAACAATTGCTCCAAATATATTGTGCATAGATTATTCTGCTACTGCTATTATTCGTAGACTTCTAGATAGCATTGGGTTTACTAATTATAAGATAAATATTAAAAAAGATATATCAGGCAATATTACAGACACTTCTGTATTTAGCCCATCATATTGGTGGACGGATGATAGGGTTCCAGTATGGAATTCAATCCAAGAACTTTGCAGAGATGCACAGATGGTAGCATGTTTTGATGATAATAACGTCTTGCAGTTCTATACAAGAGACTTCCTATTTGATACTACAAGAACTTCTAGTTGGAACTTTAGACATGCCGCTAGTGGTAATTTATTGCCAAATATAATTTCATTACAAAAGAGGGATATATCTACGGCAAATCAGATTAAGGTTCTATGGGCTACAAGATATTCTAATGAAGTTTATCCTGGAAATGCTCAGCCTCTATGGCAGTCTGGAACAGACTTTATTGGAGCATTTAATTTAGAAGAAACATTAAGCTCTACAGCAGGCGCTGGAGACTTTATGAAAATGTATGCAGTAAAAGAAACTCTTAGAGGCAATCAGATATTTTATAGAAATAGCGGATACGTAGTAATTAATTCTGAAATTATAGAATTTGATGGCGTAGAATATTCTTATTATGATAGAACTGGAACTAGAAAAACAATTGTTGCTACAAACTACGGTGGCATACAAAAAATTCTAGGAGATATTAAGCCTGGACAAAATCCGCTAACAGTTATTGAACAAACTGGAAGAGTAAGAATTAAGTCTAGAGGAGCTTTTGGAACAAAAGTTGCAAACCATCCAGCAAATATAGAAACTACAATCCAATCTTGGAATGTATATGACACTACCTGGGAGATTTCATAATGCCATATAATGTAAATTATGACATGGGTAATATAAAAGTAGAAGCCCTATCAACATCTATTACCGTAACTTGTAATAAGGCATATTATGCAAATGTACCTAAAAGCTACAAGGTTCAGGTATATGGCGGATCAGCACTTACAACTTTAATTGCTGAAAAAACAGAGAATGATAATAGTATATATTTTGGTCCAACAAATGGAATTGTTAAAAACACTAAGTATAAGATTATTGTAAGAGCATTTCAAAATTTAAATGGTGGCGGAGATTATGGAAATACCGTAAGCGGAACTGTAACAACTCCAATTCCAGGCGGCGGATCTCATCCTAAGTCTACTAAAAAAGTTACATCAACCTTTTCAAGCTCTAAAACAGTAAGCCCTAGCTTTGGCGCAAATAACGCTAGCAGTGGAGTAGTAAATAGCCATCTTAATGATTTAAATAATTTGCCTGGATCAGTAAATAATCCTTCTAATACTGGATCTAAAACAAAAAATAAGATATCTAATACACAAGAAACGCCAGCCAAAGAAGTTGCGGAAGGTGTTCAAAACTCTACATTTGAATTTAATAAAGGCTCATCTATAAAATCAGTCGGCAATAACTCTATTCAAAGAGGAACACTTGTACTAGACAGCAAAAATAAAAAGATAAATCAGGCAACAATTGCAACAAAAGATACTGGCATATCCACTTCAGCTACCTACTATGCATTTGGCACTGGGTTGTTTTTTGGCAGCGATTTAGACAAAGTAAATTCTTCAGGCGGGCTTGGAGTATTTACAGATGCTTCTGGTCTTAACGGATATTTTATTAAACTAGAGTCGACGGACGTTGTTGGAACGGAAAAGAAACAGCTTAGACTATTGAAGTCTATTAGTGGAAATTTACGAAGAATTGATGCGGAGGCGGGAGTCAAAGAATTAGCCCTAGTTTATGGAGCAACATTATATAGACTAGATGTATTTATTAAGGCTACTTCAACTGCAAATGAAATATTTATTTCGGTAAATGGTAATACTTTAATTCACACAGATGAGGATGTTGCTAATACAGACGATCCATTTAAAAAGAAAATAGACCCAACATCATATATATCTTTATTCTGTAATCTTGGTCAGACATATTTTGATTATGCATATGCAACTGTAATTACAGAAAAGGATTATGAGGATAAGGTAAATAAGATTAGATATAAGGGTCAGACTGGAGATGCCACCCTAAGTGCTTTATTCGGAGAAAGAATAATTAGTAACTTTGATAAGTTAAGTGTACCTGGAGGGTATCTAGAGGAGTTTGGTCCAACTGCTAGAGAAATAATTAGAACAAATGTTAAGTTTGAAAATAGACCAGGCTTCCCATTAAAGGTAAGCACTGGGATTAATCCATATGTCCAGGTGCTTGGATCTAAGATGAACTCGTTTGGTGCAGACGTTTATGTATTAAATAATGCTGGAACATTCATGCCTCTTGCTGGCGGACCACACACATATTCAATTTGGGGTAATTATGTTTCAGAGCCAGGAGCACAAGAATATTCTGAAGACCTATATGCTACAAACACATACACCTCACCAGACCCAGTCACATTTGAATCTAAATGGATTCAAAATGAGCCAGATGCAAAATCATTAGCTTCCTTTATAAAAACTCAATGGTCTAAGCAGCAGTCTGTAATTGAGTTAGAAGTTTTTGGAAACCCTCTAGTTTCAGTAGGAGAAATTATTACAGTTAATTATCCAGATAATAATTTAACTGGATCTGAAAAGTTTTTAGTAACAAGCGTTAATCTAGGATTCGGAGAGGAGACAACTACTAGGATATCAGCCCGTTCAATTTATAGCTGATAAATGGTATAATCAAAATATGGCCAAAGAGAATGCTAAATCCAATACTGGGATTCCAGTAAATCCGACTGTTGTCTTGTTTTCTGGAGACCCCCTGGCCTCTGTTTTAAATAAGTCATTCGTAACAACAATTCCTGGATTTAATCTAGGAGCTTATGTTTCAGGATTTGACGTTGATGGATCTACTGATGATGTGGATGCAGAAGACCTTTTTACAATGGATGATGAATTTTCAGATGATGAAAACCAGTCCAGCGAAGATGATGGAAGCCCAGATGATCCTGAGTCTAAAAATTTATCAGCTCCATCACTGTCTGATATATCATTAATTTCAAACGAAGTTAAATATGATGCGGCTGGGAATCCATATGCAGAAGTCGTTATAAGGGTAATGAATTCAAGTGGTGTTACTTTAAAAGGAATTAGAGCAAAGGTAGGTAAGGCTTAATGATAACTAAATTTGGTAAGAGATTCCTGACTAATTATTTAGCAGGCAACTCAAACTTTTCTCAAAAAGACCTAGCGTTTGGAATAAGTTCAGCAACTCCAAATGTGAATGGCGATGACACAAAGCTAGGTTTTGAGGTTTATAGAATAGCTGCTAATTTGTCTAGCGTTGATATTACACAAACTGGAGTCGATGGCGGCGGGAATCCAATATACTCCTATTCAGTAGTATATAGAACAACTCTTCCACAATCATTTTCTGGAGTAATATCAGAAATAGGCCTATACCCAGGAACAAGAGCATCTATTAATAATTTTGATAGCAAGCTATTATCAACATTTGATGATCCATTTTTATGGCAGGATAGCAATGGAGCCCATCCATCACTTCAGGCAAATACAGTTGATGCAAGTGGCAACTACACATTCTTGTCTAAGTTAGGCGAAAATATGATTGGTATTACTGCTGATCAAAGTTCAACAAAAGAATATAAATCTATTCAAGCAGCTTTAGATATATCTGGATATAGCATCAATGATAGCCTATCTATTGCGTATAAAAAAGCCGATGCAAACTTAAGCAATATTGTTGTAAAGTTTTATAGTTCAGATAATGATTATTATTCAATTACATTTTCAGCAGCTTCTGGCACAGGAGATAAAATTGGATCTTTAACATTAAATAATTTATTTGATAATCCTACTGGAACCCCAGACCCAACTAGTATTACAAGAATTGGAGTATCTGTAACTGCAACATCTGGCGGAAGCACCACAGTATACTTTGATGCACTAAGAGTAAATGACGAGGACACATTTGATCCAGTTTATGGATTAATTTCAAGATCTGTTTATACTACTGGTAATGAACTAATAAAGCCTTCAGGTAGACCAGTAGACGTAGAGTATAAACTAACATTAGGATTTTAGCATATGTCAAGACCAGATGATTTGTCGGGTGGCTATGTACCAAGTGATCTAGCCGTAACTGGAAAAACAATAGTTAATAAGGCCTACCTTGACTTACCATTTTCAAATCTTGCAATCGGAACAAAATATAACTTTCAATTTAGCTATGTAGACCTAAATGATAATCAATCAGATTTTTCTCCAGTATTTCAAGTAACAACAAGTAATATATCTGCAATTCAAAAGCCAAGATTTACTTCAGACGATTTAACATATACAACAAACACCCTTTTAGTTTCTTGGAATGGCAAAGATTATTTAAATCAAGACTACGATAAAAGATTTGCACGTATAGATATTTATGCAAAAGGCGGAAGCTTTGGACCAGCATATAAGGTTGTTGGACAATTTTTAAAAGCTGGAACACAAACAATTACATCTTTAGCAGGACAATATTGGGTTAAGCTGCAAGCAGTCTCAGTAAATGGCGTGGTATCAGATTTTAGTGCTGAGCAAACCATTATTACAGAAAGTCCAATTGTTGTAGATACTGATCCACCACCAAACCCAAGCGGAGTTACTGTTTTAACTGGAGTAGATCCTAAAGATCAAACAGGGTTCAGTGCTTATGCCACTTTCTCTTGGACACATCATCCAAATGCGGCAACAAACGGAACTCGTGGATATCGTATAAGATGGACATATGACACAACAAATCCAATATACGAATACGGCTTTGTAGACTATCCTAATAATTCATATACAGCAACTGGATTAATTCCTAACGTTGAATATAGTTATCAGGTTGCATCTGTAGATCAATTTAATAATACTCAATCTTACTATACTGGTGGAACATTTACTGCATCAGATCCAACAAATCCAGATGGATGGGCAAGACTTAAATCATATCTATCTATCGGTGGAGCAACTGGCGATCTGTTTAAGTTTGGTACAGGAATTCCTTCAAGCATAAATACTAGCTTAACAACAACACCATCTCTTACATCTGGAAACTATAATGGAATTATTCTAAACAAAACTGGGAATAATAATAACTATTGGTTAACAACAGGACAATTTAGAGTTGGCGGAAATACTCAGTTTATGTATTGGGATGGAACTAATCTTTCTATAACTGGAGATCTTGGCGTTGGTGGCGGAGCAACAATTGCTGGAAATCTATTTATGAAAACATCTGGAGCATCTATATATTCTGGTTCTTTAACGGCAGGAGCATTGGCAGTAGGAACTGCAGGATATATTTTAAATAATGATGGCCTTCTAGTACAAAATAATGAAACTGGAACAAATAGAAAATATGTAAGAATTGATCCAGCAACTGGAACCCTATTTGCAAATAATGCTCAAATAACTGGAAATGTTGTAATTACTGGTGGATCAACAAAAACTGCAATTGATGATGCTGCATCTGCTGCTTCAGCAGCAAGTTCTGCTGCTGCAAATGCATCTGCTGCTGCTGCAAGTAAAAATAAAACATTTACGCAAAGCAGTGCTCCAACAAATCCAATATCTGGGTATAGTCTTGTAGCTGGAGATATTTGGTTTGATGATGATGATGGATATAGACAATATAGATGGAATGGTTCATCATGGGTAGATGTTAGAGATACTGGAATTAGTGCAGCTCAAGCAGCGGCATTAAATTCATTGCAAAAGGGCGGCAATGCAATAATTAATCCATCTACTAATCAGATTACAACTATTGATATTACTGGAATTAAGATAGCAAGCGGTGGGGTTAATTTAAATGGAAAGGGAACAGACACTACATCTTCAGCAGGATCTCTAGTATTAAATTCTTCTGGCATAACTGCATCAAATGGTTCTGGACAAACTACGTTTTTTATCAATGCAACATCAGGCGATGCAGAATTTTTAGGAACTATTAAATCTGGATCAACTATTACTGGCGCTACAGTTCAAACAACTGCGGATAACAGTTTTGGTAGCATTAGAATGGTTTCTCCTGGAGGAACATTAGAAGTATTAAATCAATTTGGAAGCGTAAGTGGTCAACTTTATGCATATAATTCTGGAAATGAACTTATACTTAGACATGGATCAACCAGAACATTTGATAATAATTTATTAGGCTACCCAACAAGCTCGGCAATGCTTTCATTAAATCCTTATACTATTGCATTGCAATTTACAAGCTCTACTGGAGTAGGAGGTACTGGTTTAGATATATCTTCTAATGGAGATAACTACTTTACTGGGACTGTTCAATCAGATTCAAGTGGTGGCGCAAACTCTGTAGGAAATACATTAAGATATTTTAGAAATACAATTATAAATAATACTACTCCAAGTGGGAGCGGGTTTTCAATAGGCGATATCTGGATACAGTACTAGTAGGATACTATGTCAGACATATGGGTTAAAACAGCATCGGGAACTTCAAACTCAGCCTGGAAAAAAGCTGTTAATATATTTGTTAAAAGACTATCTGGAACCTCATCTACTGCATGGTCAGCTGTAAAGGGTGTATGGGTTTTTAATACATCATGGTTTAAAGTATGGCCATTGTCTGGTGTGTTTGCCATTACAAATCCATATGTGGCATCAAGTTCTGCCAGTACATCTCCAATTTCTGGCGCTGTTCGTGTAGGAACTACATATTGGGGAAAAAACGGAACGTGGGATCCTAATGGTTGGACAATTACTAGCTATAGTTATAGATGGATATATTATACAAATTTAAGTCAATCAGATACAACAATAACAAGTCAGACGGCATTTGCTACATATAGCGCTCCTGTATCTAATACAATTTCTGCAATATATGATAAAACATTTTTAAGCTTTTATGTTAGAGCAAATGCGTCAAATAGTACATATAATGGTGCAGCAGAATCTGGAAATGATGGTAGACTAGCAGTTGTTAGAAGACCACCAATTAATATAAGCAAAAGCTTATCTTCATATAATCCAGTAGTAGGAACTCAAATTTCATTTTCTTCAAGCTGGAATACCACAGATGCGTATTTGCCAGAAGCAGGTAGAACTACAATTAACTGGTATAGAAATTCAACAAGTTCAGTAACTGGAGGAACCTTAGTAAGTTCTGGAAGTTATAATTATACACCAGTAGCAGCAGATCTTGGATCTTATATCTATGCTGTAGAAACTACTTTTAACTCTGGAACAGATTATGATTATGGGACAACAACTGGTGTTTCTGTTTCAGAAATAACATCAAGCACAGTCGCTAATATAAATTATCAAGCTACTGGACTACAGAGAAGGGTTAATCTGCCATCTAATTTTACAAGTGGTACTACAGTATATATTTCAACTAATGGATATATAGGAATTGGAGCAGATCCATCTGGATCAATTTTCCCACCATCTAGCGGATTATTTTTGATGCCTTTGCAGGGAGATCAAAGACAAACTGCATTGTGGACCTATGCAGATGCAAGCAATTTCTATGTTCGTTGGCAGGGAGCTAGATATAATGATGCTGCACAAACAATAGACTACCAAGCTAAATTTTATTGGAATTCAACTGCAGTAGATGTATATTTTGTTACAAATAATTTATCTTCATCTAATCCAGCAAGCACTACAGCCGTTTACAATAATGGCTCAGAAACAGTAAATTGGTCTGCATCTACATCTCAAACATCTTCATTAATTAGTACTGGAATAATGACTAGAAATACTAGCCAGGATGGGGTGGACGATAATAGAACTGCTATAACTGCCGCTTCATTAAGTGCTCCAACTATTACAGCATCTGTATCTCCAACTACTGGTACTGCTGGATCTACAACATATTTTGCATCATCTACTACAACAGGAAATCCAACCCCAACCGTAACATATTCTTGGCAGTATTTTAGCAGCAGCTCATTTTCTTGGGTTCAATATACTACTGGAACTCAATTTAGTCCACCATCAAATATAAATAGCTTATATCCAAATTTTGGTTGGCAAATGGTAGCAACAGCTTCAAACTCACAAGGAAATGCTACTTCAACTGTAAGTATTACAGTTAATACACCAGTTTCTGCTCCTTCAGGAGGTAGCGTATTTTTAAGTGGAGGATCTACTCCAGGAAGTGTTATAACAGCATCAACATCTGGTTGGTCTGGATCTCCAAATAGTTATGATGTATATATTACAACTGCATTGTCTCCAAATATACCAACATCCAATAGCAGTAGGGTTGCATCAAGTAATGGAGCATCTTCTACAACATATACTATTACTCCTTCTGACGCAATATCACCAGTAAATATATTCAGGGCATTTGCTACTGCTTCAAATGGAGGTGGAACTTCTGGTACAGTTCAGTCTTCAAATACAATTTCTGCAACACCAGCAGCAACTGTTCCTTCGGTTCCAGGAACTCCAACTTTAACTTATGTTCCAGCAAATAATACTGCGAGCACCTGGGGATATTCTGCAACATGGGGAGCATCTACTGGAACTGGAACAATTCAATATCAAATAAATGGAATAGGAATCTCTGGCGGCACTGCTACCCTTGGCTTATATTCAACAAACTCTGCATCTTTTAATTTATCAAGAAATGACAATACTTGGCAGATTCAGGTAAGAGCAACTAATAATGGTGGATCAACATGGTCAAACTATTCTGGCTTATCTAATTCAGCATAGGAGAATAATGGAAATAGAAGAAAAAAAATCTATTATATTAGAAAAAATATCACATATAGACTTTCACGTGTCTATATTAAATTCTAACATTGAATCTGGGTATCAAAATAAAGATGGGGAACCTAGCTTTAGTTCGTTGATTCAAGATTTATTAAGCAAAAAACAGGAGCTACAAAAAGCTCTTGACGAATTGTCATAAAATGATATAATAAGAAAGGAGGGTAAAATGACCACATTATCAAAAGCAGATAAGGTACAACTAATTGAAGCTAGATCTAAGCAATTAGAGTATCGTAAATATGGTTTAGAGCTAGATTTAATTTTAGAAAATGCTAAGTCTACTCCAGACGATAAAGCAGTAGAAGTAATTGAGGCGTCTATTGCAGAAATAGAAGCACAAGTTTTAGTTCTTAACTCTGAACTTACAGAAGTTAACTCATTACCAGAATAGGAATATAAATGGCAGAAAAAGCGGAATTAGTTATTACCGCCCTACAACAGCGCATAGGAGAGATTGTATCTAATTATGAAACTCAGATTGCAATTTTACGGGCAGAAATTACTAAGCTTATGGAAGAAAAGGAAGCAAAATTTGAGGCTGTTCAAAAATACGAAGAGCACCTTGATAATCTCACAGCCAACTAATTTCCCTTCAGGTCTTGCAGTTAAAACTGATAAGGCTACATATTGGATTAAGGATGGCAAGAGATATAGGTTGATTTCAGATAGGGCCGCCAAGTCTTGGTCATTTGCTACGGTAAATGCAACTGAGGCGGCTTTATCAGGAATTAAACTAGTAGGTAAACTAGGCTTTAGAGATGGTACTTTGATCAAGAATATAGCAGATGGTAAAATGTATCTAGTATCTCAGAATAAACTAAGGCACATAGTTGATCCAGATATATTCGATAGATATGGTCTAGATAGATCTAATCTAGTTGAAGTTTCTGAAACAGAGATAAATGCACACGATATAGGAGAAAGTTTATAATGCCAATATTTAATGATGGAGATCCAATTGATGTTGCTGGCTTAAATGCTCTGCAAACTCAAATAAATGATCTCGTAGCTAAATTTCCAACAATTGGTGCAGATATAAATAATGCTGCTACAGCAGCAGTTAATTCTCTAATAAAGCCACAAGTTTATGGCGGACTCACATCAGCAAAGGAAGTTAAGGCTAATAACGTAACTCAATTTGATATTAAGTTTGGAGATAAGGGTCTAAGCGGAGTTCCAAATTCAGTTGTTGTTACGCCAAAACATACCAAGTCTACTGGAGTTATGACAATGCAGTGCTGGGTAGATAATGTCAGTTCGGCTGGAGCAACAGCATATGTCTATACTGCTCCTGGAAATAAGACTATCCCATCGCTTCAACTTTATTATTTAGCAACAGTTCATAATAAATAACTACTTGACAGCATAGTTCTATATGCTACAATTCTATTTACCTTAAGTCACGACCCCGTGACTTTTTTTACATAAGGATTTTAATGACAAACGATTTAAAGTGGATGCTATCGTCAGATCAGCAGTTCCCATATCAAGATGATAAGATGATTGAGCTTTGGTTTAAAGTAATGAAATGGTTTAAGCCAGACGTAGTTGACTATCTTGGAGATACAGATGATCAGGCATGCTATAGCAAATATACCGAAGGTCGTTCTGCAGAGTTTTTAAATTTATACAAAACAGATAGCGCCGATTTAATTATCCCGACAATGCGCCATGAGGCAAAAGGTGCAAGAGATTTTTATGCAAAGACTCGTGATATGCTTCCAGATGCACAATTATTTTCGGCATTAGGTAATCACGATATTCGTATCTTTAATTATGTAGATGCTAAATTGCCAGATTATATTAATGAAGTAACACCTGAAGCATTATGGAATTTAGACTCATTGGGTTATGAGTATATTTATTATGATTCATTGCCAAAACGTCGTTTTGGAGATATACATGTTCATCACGGAATTTCAATTGCAGCGTCAGGTTCTGTTAGAAAAGATATGGAAGATATGCAGGTATCTTTAATTCGTGGACACTCACATAGAATTGCTTCGCATATGGTAACATATGAACTTAGAAATAATGGACAGGGTGAAACTCTTCGTGGATATGAAATTGGTCACATGTGTGATGAAAAGGGTCCAGGAATGAAATATACTCAACACCATGATTGGCAAAAGGGGTTTGCTATTGCTCATATTGAAAATGGAGAATACCCCCATGTTCAAATGATCCATGTTTCTCCAGACTATTCGTGTGTGGTAGACGGGAAGTTGTTTAAGTTATGATGAAGTGTCAGAAATGCAATGGTAGAGTATTCGTGGATAGAGTATTCTCGCAGAAACTACACGTAGAATTGTTTTGCATCCTTTGCGGTAAGCGATGGATGATCAATAAGGAGACTAGCGCTTTCGGACGATGGCTAGAAAAAACAGACAGCGATCACGCAAAAAATTACAGTATTTCTTCTTAAACGGAAAAGTACATAAAGTAATTAGATCTATTCGTGCTAAAGACGAATTAATTGCTTGGTGCTACCCAGACGGCAAACGTGTTTTATATTCCTACAACTTGGTTGAAAAGAATATGGAAAATGCATATAGTGTTAAAGATGCTGCAGCTTTATTGAATAGACATAAGGTTACAGTTGAGGAGTATATCTTGGCGGGTAAAATAAAAGAACCCCAAAAGGTATATCCAATTAGTAACCCTGAAAGTAAATGGTTTAAGTTTATGTTGAGCGAATCGGACATATTGGACATTCATCAATTTATCTTAGATGCAGGATATATTAGAGATTTGCCTTCAAGAACAGAATTGCAGGCTATTCTCAAACACAATTTAATATTGTATACTAAGACCAATGACGGTTCGTTTGTACCTGTGTGGAAGGCTGAATAATGGAAACTAGAGTTAAGGTGGATCTTTCTTTTACCCGCAACTTAGGAAACTATGAGAGTATCAAGATTGGTATTGGCATAGAAGACTGGGTTCGTGATGGAGAGAATGCGGATACCGCTACAGAGCGTGTCTATAAGTTTGTAGAAGATAAGCTTATTCAAAAGACTCGTGAAGTAGAAGAGGAATTAAAGAGTGGCAAATGAGAAAGAGCCCTATGTACTCATAGGCCTGTACGAGTCCTTGTATAAGGAGAAGTATGGGAAAAAGCCACGTTTAAATAAATTCCGTGAGAAATGGGCTATGCAAGATGTCATAGATAGTGTAGGATATGAACGTGCTAAAGACCTACTGGTATATTATTTCCGTACCAATAAGTCTGGACATCCGCTTCAGTTCTTCTTCTATAACTTTGACAAGATAGATTTTTTGAAGAATGAAATTGATAAGGATAAAGAGAATCGTCGCATACTGCGAGAGGCTACAAAGAAGATGGTGGAAGGCGGAGAATGAATACAGAAGCAGAACTGTTATCTGCCGTATGCAAGAATAAAGATATAAGCGTATTGCTCGCTGATAATGTTGATGAAATATTTACGTCTCATGCAGATATTTGGCATAGTTTAAAGACATATTATTATAAGTTTAAGGCTGTACCTGAAGCTGGCGTATTGATGGAACGCCATAAGGATTTTGAGCCAGTAGAAACTAAAGGCCAGACTGGATATTATCTAGACAAACTTAAGAATGAATACCTTACAAATAGACTTAAGTCTATTATTATTCAATCAGGTTCTTCGCTTAAAGAAGATGCCGCTTCTCGTGTTCTAGCAGAAATGCAGTCAAAGCTTGCTGGTCTATCTAAGTTTACTAACAATGTTCGTGACATTGACGTAACAGATCTTGAGGCAGCAGAGAACCACTTCCTTGCAGTTAAAGATAGGTCTGCTGCAATGGGCGGAAGTCCAGGAATTCTTACAGGCTTTGATGCTATTGATAAAGCATATCCAACAGGCATGGCTCCAGGACATCTAATTGTTGCTATTGGTTGGCCAGGACGTGGTAAGACATGGTTTACATCTTATCTTGCATGTAAGGCATGGGAGCAAGGTTTCAAGCCTATGATTATTTCTCTTGAAATGTCCCCTGAAAATATGCGTGACCGTATATATACAATGCTAGGTTCTGGTTTATTCCGTGCCAGCGATTTGTCAAAGGGTGATATTAATATTGACGACTTCCGCTCATGGGGTAAGAAAAAGTTTGATAATAAAAACGGATTCATTCTTGTGTCTAATGAAGGAACTGCAGAAGTAACTCCTGCAACTGTTCAGGGTAAGATTGACCAGCACAAGCCAGATCTAGTTATTCTTGATTATCACCAGTTGTTTAATGACAATAAGCGTAGCCATTCCGAAGTAGAGCGTAACAGAAATATTTCTCGTGAGTTCAAGCTTTTGGCTGTGGCAAACAACATTCCAGTAATTGATATTACTGCAGCAACTGCAGACGATATTTCTGATCAAGATGAGCCACCTATGATGTCGCAGGTAGCATGGTCTAAGGCTATCGAATATGATGCTGATATGGCTATGGCTATTCATAGATATCCAGGAACAAATATGATTGAGGTAGTTTCACGAAAGAACCGTCACGGACAAGAATTTGATTTCTATCTAGACTGGGATATTAATCGTGGAGTAATTAATCCAATCTATGACAATCTGCCAGATATGAAGGGCGGAAATGCGTAAGCCAATAAAGCCTTTCTGGTTAGAAGGAGAGTTTATAGATGACTCTCATGCAATATATGCAAAGGCGAATGCGGAAAGAATAATTTCATATCAAATGAAAGACAGGGGATACCTAAGAGTATTAGATCTTGACCCCTTTTGGATTATTAGATATGATGAGGCATTGAATAAGTGGTTCTTTGAAATGACCATTTACGGTATACATATGGGAAAGAAGAAGGCATGCCAGTACGAGGGGATATCACAAGGAAAGTTGATACCACGCAATACGCACCTGCTCACATCAAAGCAGTAATTAAATCATTAGGTTTAGATATTGTTGGTGAGACAGGCAATGACTATCTATGCTTCTGCCCATTTCATTCAAATCGCCACACATCTAGCTTTAGCGTAAGTCGTGAGAAGGGTGCATACATTTGCTTTAACCCTTCATGCGGTGAAGCAGGCACATTACAGGAATTAGTAAAGAAGATCCTAAATAAGAATGAGTTCGAAGCCCTACGATATATTGCTTCCAAGGAAGCAGAATCGGTAGAAAATTTTGACGAAGTTCTTAAGGACATGTTTGAGGATAAGCCAGACTTTGTAGAATTTCCAAAAGAAACATTAGACCAACTTTACAATAATCTTGGGTCTAATCCACATGCTCAAGAATATTTTAGACATCGTGGGATTAAAGATGAAGCAATGCATTATTTTAGATTAGGCTATTCTGCTAATATGGGTATGGTTATTGTTCCTGTTCATTCCCCCGACGGAATTCCTGTAGGATTAGTTGGTCGCTCTATATCAGAAAAGAAGTTTAAGAATAGCACCAATCTGCCACGCAGTAAAACAATGTTTAATATTCACCGTGCCAAAAAGGTTGGTAGCCAAGTTGTTATTGTAGAGTCAACATTTGATGCTATCCGTGTTCATCAGGCTGGATTCCCAAATGTCGTGGCTACTCTTGGTGGACATATATCACACGACAATTTAAATTTGCTCAACAGATACTTTAATCGTATTATTATTATGACTGATGCAGATCAGGCGGGTCGTGAATTAGGAATGACAATTGCTAATAAACTTCGCAATAAAGACATCTTGTGGGCTTCGCATAGTTATGGTAAGATATATCCTAATAATGCAAAAGATGCAGGTGACATGACCGACGAGGAAATTGCCACATGTATTAAGAATTCTGTATCCGATATTGAATACAGAACCTGGAATCCATGATATAATGAAAAGACAGACGGATCTATACCGTCAACTATAAGGAGAAAATAAATGGGTATCGTTAAAGGACTAAAGGGCTTGAATGCAGTTATGGACAAGCCACAGTCAAATTCAGAAGGTAGCAAGGCTCGTTGGGTTAAGCTTGAAGATGGAGAAAGCGTAAAGATTCGTTTCCTTCAAGAACTAGATCCAGATTCACCAAGTTATAATGATAAGCTAGGACTGGGCTTTATTGCAGTCGAACACACAAATCCAAAAGACTATCGTCGCAAAGGTCTCTGCTCAATGGATGACCAAGGTAAGTGCTATGGTTGTGAACAACACCGTAAGGACTACAAGGCAGGATGGAAGGGTCGTACACGACTTTACATCAATGTCTTGGTTGACGATGGCAAAGAAGAGCCATATGTTGCAATTCTTTCACAAGGCTCAAGCGGTAAGACCGTTACACCTACACTAATCGAATACGCAGGAGAAATGGGTTCAATCACAAATCTCATGTGGCGTATCAAGCGTACTGGTACAAAGACAGACACCAGTTACACGATCATCCCACTTGCAAAGGATGAAACTCCATTCGACGCATCAGCGTTGGAACTATACAAGTTGGAAGAGACAGCAGTTCGTGATCTTCCATACACAGAGCAGGAAGCTTTCTTTAATGGAGAAGGCGGAAGCGCAGAGTCGGATTCAGCAACTAGTAGCAATCTCGACTGGTAATATCTAATTAAAGGCGGAGAGTTAATGTCATTCACACACTTACATGTGCATTCATATTATTCACTTATGGATGGCCTTAACTCTCCTGCCGAATTAGCGCAGGCAGCAAAAGATGCAGGGCAAACTGCATTAGCAATTACAGACCACGGTACTTTGGCTTCTCACCGTGATATGCAAATAGCATGTAAAGAAATTGGCATTAAGCCAATACTTGGGGTTGAGGCATATATCTCCCCCACAGATAGATTTGATCGTTCATCTAAAACAGATAAATCAATTCAGGCATATAATCATATTATTCTTCTGGCAAAAAATCAGACTGGTCTTAATAATATTCATACTCTGCAAGAGTTGGCGTGGAACGAAGGCTTTTATCATAAGCCACGTATTGATAGAGAGATATTAAATGAATACTCCGAAGGCATTATTGTTTTGTCTGGATGCCTTAACGGCATTGTTAGCAAGGCTATTGAAAAAGAAGACTATGCAGAGGCTAAACTTCTGCTCAAGAATTTTAAAAAGACTTTTCTGGATGATTTTTATGTTGAGGTACAATCTCACAATCCGAAAGAAATAAACTCAAAGCTTTTAGAACTAGCAGATGAACTAGGAATTAAGGCGGTAGCAACAGGAGACGCACACTTTGCTAAAGGCGAAGATAGAATATTAGAAGAGGCTATGCTTATTCTATCTACATCACCTAAAGCAGATAAAGAGGCAGACTTTGACATGTCCAGAAATATGAAGGACATGCTAGATAGATTTAATTACTTATATCCTGACCGTAAAATTTCATTCCAAGACTACAATTTATTTATTCAGACTCGCCAAGAGATTGAGGCGGACTTTAAAGAGGCTGGCATAAATAGAACAGACATATTTGATAATACTATGGAGATAGCCTCCAAAATTGAAGAATACGAGTTTCACAGGGGTCTAGACCTTCTACCAGTCCCTAAGACCAATGCTGACCAGAAACTGGCTCAGATGGCCTCAGAAGGCCTTAAACGCCTATCCCTAGATCAGGATAAGGTCTATGTTGACAGGTTGGAAGAAGAGTTATCTGTAATTAAAGATAAGAAATTTGCATCATACTTCCTAGTTGTGGCAGATATGATTAACTGGGCTAAACAAAATAATATTACGGTTGGTCCAGGTCGTGGTTCTGCTGCAGGCTCATTAGTCTGCTATGCCCTAGGAATTACAGATGTAGATCCAATTAAATATGATTTGCTTTTCTTCCGCTTTATTAATCCTGAGCGTAATGACTTTCCTGATATTGATACAGACTTTGAAGACCGCCGTCGCAAAGAGGTAAAAGATTATTTGAAGAAAAAGTTTAAGCACGTTGCATCTATTTCTACATTTACTTATTTTAAGGATAAGGGTGTAGTTCGTGATGCTGCTCGTGTATTTATGGTTCCGCTTGGCGATGTCAACAAGGCCCTGAAGTCTGTGGACACATTCGAAGATTATCTAGAGTCACCTAATACAAAAGAATTTAGAACCAAATATCCAGAAGTAACTTGGCTTGCAGAAAGACTTCGTGGCAAGATCCGAAGTGTTGGCGTACATGCTGCAGGTGTTGTTGTTGCTAAAGATGATATTAGAAAGTATGCACCTATCGAATCTCGTGAGGATGCACAGGATAAAGTTTCTGGAAGAATTCCAGTTGTTGCTTATGACATGGATACAGTCGCAGATATTGGTCTGATAAAGCTTGACGCTTTGGGCCTAAAGACCTTATCTGTGATTTCAGATACATTGAAATCAATTAAAGATAGATCTGGTAAAGACATTAATTTATCTTCAATTCAATTAGATGATAAGAATGTATATGGAATGTTAAGCGAAGGATATACAAAGGGAGTGTTTCAGGCTGAAGCAACTCCATATACAAATCTACTTATGAAGATGGGCGTAAGCACATTTGAAGATTTGGCAGCATCAAACGCTCTTGTACGCCCAGGAGCTATGAATACAGTGGGTGCTTCATATATTAACCGTAAGCATGGCAATGAAGCAATTAAATATGTTCACCCAATTATGCAACCGTTTACGTCAAACACATATGGCGTTATTATTTACCAAGAGCAGGTTATGCAGGCTTGCGTTCACCTTGGTGGAATGACTTGGTCTGAGGCAGACAAAGTCCGTAAAATTATTGGAAAGAAAAAAGATGCAAAAGAGTTCGACCAGTTCAAGGATCAATTTATTGCTGGGGCTGAAAAGCATATTAGTAAAAAAGAGGCGCAGCATCTTTGGCATGATTTCGAAGCCCACGCAGGGTATTCGTTCAATCGTAGTCATGCCGTTGCTTATTCTATGCTTTCTTATTATACCGCTTGGCTTAAGTTTTATTATCCTCTTGAATTTATGTTTTCGTTACTTAGAAATGAGGGAAACAAAGACACCAGAACAGAATACTTGATTGAAGCAAAGCGACTAGGACTTAAGATTCGCCTGCCTCATATCAATGAGTCTGACATTTATTTCTCTCTCAAAGGTGATGCTATTATATTTGGTTTGGCAGAAGTTAAGTTTATTTCTGACAGCATAGCAAATAAGATTATAGACCAACGACCATTTACTAATTATAAGGAGTTTATAGATAAAGCTTCTAAGAAAGGTAGTGGTATTAACTCTCGTGCTATATCAGCATTAAATGCAATCGGTGGTGCGGCATTTGAAGATAATCCTAGAAGCGGAACAGAGAAAGATAACTACTATGAGTATTTAGGTATACCCACATTTAATTTAGATTTGCCTCCACGAATTAAAGCACAGGCTAGACCAATTGAAGAGTTTGATGAACTAGGATCATTTGTAATGTTTGGTATGGTCAAAAATATCAAGCGTGGAAATGGGTGGGCAAGAGTAGAACTAGTAGATGAAACTGGCTCTATTGGATTATTCCACCATGAGCAAACGCAAATTGAAACAGGTCAGATGTATTTTATTCTAGTAGGAGATAATCGTATTGCTAGATATATTAAGGTTAGCGAAATTGGTCCAGATTCTAAGGACCTATTTGTTGACTACCTATATCGTAAGCAGTATGACCTTGCGGAGAACGAATATTATGTGATAAACTTTACCCCGTATAAGACAAAAGCTGGCAAGATGATGGCTCATATTGTTATGACTGATAAGGATAAAAACCTTACACGAGCCATTGCATTCCCAACCATGTATAAGATGTCTCTCGCTAAAATGCGTGAAGGCATGAAGTGCCAAGTAATATTAAAAGAATTAGATGATGGCACATTGAATGTTAAGGAAATAAAATGACAGAAGATATTATTCAGTCTATGAGCCTGAATAAAATACTTGTAGCCCTACTAGAAGAATATGGAACCCTATCAGTACCCACATTAAAGTTTGTGGATGCTGGAGGACAAGATAAGGAGCTAGTAGTTGAATACGATGATGATACCTTAACATTTAAATTTAGTTTAAGGAGCAAAAATGAACAGCAATGAAATAGTTACAGAGTATGGTTTAGATGCCCTTTCAGCCCTATTGCATGAAACAGCAAGACAAAAGGGGTTCTGGGACGGAGAATATACTCACGACAAGATAGGTAATAAGCTTGCCCTTGTCCACTCTGAAGTAACAGAGGTGCTTGAAGCAATTAGAAAGTCTAAGGGTAGTGAGCATATAGTAGAAGAGATCGCAGATATTATCATTCGAATACTTGACGTATATGCTGCAATGAGAAATGAAGAGCAGATTCTTCATAGCCTAGATGAAATTCTAGAAAAGAAAATTAATATAAATAAAGAGCGTCCAAAGCTTCACGGCAACCTATTCTAAATGGTATAATGGGAGAAAGAGAAAAGATAAATAATGACAATTGTATTAGATGATGTATTAGCAAAACTAGATCCAAAAACAAGAGCACGAGTTCAATCAGCACAAGAAGTTCAAGTACATAAGCAGGCTACGCCCAGCATTGGCTTGAATATGGCATTGCGTGGTGGACTACCGTATGGCCGTCAGGTCCTTGTTTGGGGAAATAAGTCTGCTGGCAAATCCTCTTTCTGCCTACAAATGATTGCTATGGCACAAAAAGAAGGAAAGACCTGTGCATGGATTGATGCGGAAGCGTCTTATGATCCTAAATGGGCAGAGCAACTAGGAGTAGATTCAGAAAAACTTATTTACTCTCCAGCCAAAACTGTAAATGATATGGTGGATGTTGCAACAAAATTGATGGAGGCGGATGTTGATTTAATTGTTGTTGACTCTATTTCAGCATTACTTCCAGCAATCTATTTTGAAAAAGACGGAAATGAATTAAAGGATTTGCAAGATACTAAGCAAATCGGCGCTGAAGCAAAGGATATGACCCACGCAGTCAAAATGTTAAACTATGCAAACAAAAACACATTACTTGTTCTCATCTCACAACAACGAAATCAGTTTGGATCTATGCATGCTAGCCACATCCCCACGGGCGGAATGGCTGTTAAGTTCTTCAGTACCACCGTCATTAAGCTTTGGTCGTCTGAAGCTGAGGCTAATGCTATTAAAGCTGGCATTAAAGTTGGCGACAAAATTATCGAACAAAGAGTCGGAAGACCAGTTAACTGGATTGTTGATTACAGCAAAGTCTCACCCCCTAATCTTTCGGGACAATACGACTTCTACTACCAAGGCGAGACTGTTGGTGTAGACCGTGTCGGAGAAACTCTTGATGTTGCCGAAATGTGCGGAGTCGTGGAAAAAGGTGGTGCTTGGTACACCGTGGATGGGGAACGGTTCCAGGGACGTGCGAAAGCAGTGCAATACCTTCGTGATAATCCAGAAGTAGTTAAAAAGCTTATAGGTGAGATTGATGCCAAATCTTAATGAGTTTATTGGTCCAAAGCCAGAGAAGATTCATAAGGTAGAGTTAGAAAAAATAGGTGGCGCTAAGCCATGCGCTAAATGTGATTCTGATTCTGAAGAAACATTTTGGGATCCAATTAATTTAATTATGTCGTGGACATGTACTAGTGGCCATGCTAATACGTTTAAGGTTAATTAATGTCTGAAAGATCGGAGGCGAAAAGAGATGGCGCAAAACAACAAAAGAACAGTGGACGTGGTGATTATCAGAAGGGTGACGCTACGTGGAACTCTTTCGTGGTGGATTATAAAGAATACGAAAAATCGATCTCTATTTCGCAAAGTATTTGGGCTAAGATTTGTACAGACACTTTTAAAGTTAGTCGGGATAAGTATCCTGTACTCAAGCTCATCCTTGGCAAGGACAATAGCAAAACGAGGCTTGCGGTAATAGAATGGACACTGTTTGAACAAATGGTGAAAGAATGGGAGAGTAAAAATGTCTAGCGGTAGCAGAAATAATAAACATCCATTTAATCCTACACAGATTAAAAATGGAAGAATAGTAAGACTTAGAAAAGATGGAACTGTAAAGGCCGATCTTGGCCCATACAAAGTTAATCATAAGAAGGCAAAGTAATGAAGGATATCCTGTACACGACATTGACTGGAGTAGCGGTAGGTGGAGTATTTAGTCTACTTAAACTTCCAATTCCAGCCCCTCCTGTATTTGCAGGACTAATGGGAATCGTAGGTCTTTGGATGGGCTATGCTCTAGTAACGAGGTTTATTTAATGACTACGTTTGCAGTATTTATGATGGGCATAGCTTTAGGTTTTGTAGTAGGATATCCATTTGGATTATTTATTAATAAGTTAGATAAGAGGTATAAAGATGGCGGAAGATAAAAACGCTTTAGAATTAATTAGCGATATCACAGAGTTTAATGATCTACATGAGTTTATGAAGGACGATCATTTGGACAAGGCTCTTGCTATTGTAGTAAAGCTTCTTATGAATCCAGATGTTCCTGCAGCGAAGGCTCCACATTTAATTATTGAACTGCAGGCTATGTCTACAAAATTCTCTATGCTTGCTGCGGTATACTCTACTATTGCTAAGGATAAAGCGGGTACAGTAAACAACAATAAGAAGAATGTATACTATTCAGCAAAGGAGTCAATCGATAAACTTGTGGATGCCCTCAAGTATGTCGTCCGATATAATGGCTAGAGATATTGTAAAGAATTTAAAATTTAAAAAATACGAAGGCAAGTTCAACGTTGCCGAATTTGCTAAGATGCTTGATGATGCGTATTTAGCAACAAAACGGCCAGATGGCGATATGACTAAGAAATCATTTAGCCCAAGTAGCCTAGGGTATGGACATGGAAATTGTCCACGCTATTGGTATATGGCATTTAGCGGAGCACATTTCATTGACAACAATGATGCAACTGCTGTTGCAAATATGGCATATGGAACACAGGCTCACGATAGACTGCAGAAACTAATTTCTGGTCAATCATCAGATTTATTTAAAGATAATCCAATGAAGTCTGTTCAGACTGAAATAGAGATTACTAATGAATACCCTCCTATTCGTGGCTTCATCGACCTTGTAATTAATTGGGATGACGAAGAAGTAATTGGAGAAATTAAGACTGCAAAGCAAGAAGTATGGGATACAAGGCAGGCAGAGATGAACCCTTCTGCAAACCATATGCTTCAACTACTAACTTATATGAAATTGCGTAATGTAAAAGAGGCTTTCTTCTTGTACGAAAACAAGAATACTCAGGAGATCCTTCTTATTCCAATTCAAATGACAGAGAAGAATAAGAAGATTATTGATGAGTTATTTGTTTGGATGTGTGAGGTTTGGGATAACTTTAAGGATGGAGATATTCCAATGAGACCATTCCTTAAAACTAGCTATGCTTGTAAGAGCTGTCCAATTAAGAAAGAATGCTGGGCGGGAGAAACAGGTTTAGTTCAAATTGAAGCTTATGAGGTTCCAAAGTTATGATTTGCGCCAATAAAGAATGCGCTAAAGAATTTGAGCCAAAGACTCATAATCAAAAATATTGCACAGATGAATGCTGCCGTGTTGCTACAAATAGGCGGATCATGGAAAAGTATTATGAGAAAAAGGCTATCCGCAATGGAGCAAAACGTGGCTGTACAAAATGTGGGGCACAATTAAGCAGATATAATGAATCTAGTTTATGTTCATCATGTACAAAGGCTCGTAATGAACAGAATAGAAAGAAGCTTCTGGGGTTAATTAATGAGATTAGCTGAGTTAGTTAAGACTAAGGCTAACCGTGTATTAGGTATAGATGCCTCTACAAATTCCGTAGCCTTCTGTTTAATGGAAAATGATAAGCCATTAAAGTGGGGCAAGATTGAATTTACTGGCGCAGATATATACGAAAAGATATATGACGCTAAAATAAAGATGCATGCTATGTTAGATGAGTTAAAGTCTGACTATATTGCAGTAGAGGGTGCAGTCCTTGTCAGATCCCCTGATGCCGTGATAAAATTATCTTATGTCTATGGTGTGGTCATTGCTGAGCTTATGTCTACTGGGGCTAGTGTTATCACTATATCTCCTACATCTTGGCAAGCATATATTGGAAATAAAAACCCAACAAAGATGGAGAAAGACAAACTTAGGTTTGAAAATCCAGGGTATGCTGACTCTTGGTATAAAAACAAGATGCGTCAAATCAGGAAGCAACGAACTGTAGATTACTTTAACAAGAAGTATAATTTAGAACTAGATGATTTTGACGTGGCAGATGCATTCGGCATTGCCCATTATTCAAATACGGTGTTAACTGAGCGATGAAATTATATGAGAGTCAAACATGGCTATATCGTAGATATGTTGTGCAAAAGAAAACCGTGACAGAAATTGCGGAAGAGTGTAAGGTCTCTGCTATGACTATTCAGAGACATTTAGAAAAATTTGGTTTAATAAAAAAACGATGAAGTTCACACATAAAATATTCCATTTAGATAAAGATATAAATCGTAATCATTTATACCTATCTATGAATCAATATATGAATAACTATTCTCAAGAGCTAGATAGCCCTACAATAAGCATATCTAATCAAGAAGAATTAAATGGTTTTTATGCTTCTAACCCGATAATTAAATTTTACAATGATGGGTATGAATTTAATAATGAGATTGGATGGCGTTACGGAGAACTTGGAATTTGGGCAAGCAATATAACAGCTTACAAAAATTTCTTAAAATCAGATTCAGACTATTTAATTTTGATGGAAGATGATATTGTTTATAAAGATGGCTTCTTTAGTAGTCTTGTAAACTATCTAAATCAACTTCCAGAAGATTGGGATGTCTTTTTTTATTATGCACCACAAAACAAAATTCCATCTGAAATTTATTCAGACGATAAAGATGTCTGTAGGGCATATCAAGACTGGTCCTGCCTTTGCTATGTAATAAATAGAATTACCGCAAAAAGAGTGGTGGATGATGTTTCTAATAATCAAATTAGTCTCCCAATAGACTACTATTTTTTAAAACAAAATAAATATAATTGTTATACAGTAAAACCAAATTCTAAATTTTACTGTGAAATTGCAGATATTGAATCTACATTTCAAACTAAGCAACAAAGAAAGGTATTAGCATGAGTAGAGAGTTAGCAGAAAAATTACCAAATTGGTTTTTAGGAAATAAAACTCAAGAAGATTTTGATAGACTGCTTGATGAATTTAGAGGTAAGCCAAATCTAAAGTTTCTTGAAATAGGTTCTTTTTGCGGTAATAGTGCAGCGTGGACAATTGAAAATATTTTAACGGATAAGACATCTACATTAACATGCATAGATCCATGGAATGGAAATATTGTCCATGAAGAATTTGATTTTGCAGATGTTGAAGCAGCTTTTGATCAACAATTAGATCCATTTAAAGATCAATTAATTAAACAAAAAGCCTATAGTGATGAGTGGCTAATGAAGAATCGTTCAATTCAATATGACTTTATTTATATTGATGGAGATCATATGCCGCAAGCATTTATGATGGATGCCTTGCTTTCTTGGGAGATACTAAAACCAGGAGGGATTATGGCAATTGATGATTATGCATGGACACATCCTAGGGGGATAAGATATAATCCTGGTCCAGCAATTGATATGTTTGTTAGCATGTATTCAGAACATTTAACAGTTTTGGAAAAAGGCTGGCAAGTATGGATAAGAAAGAATGTTGATTATGTTCGCCCTGAACATATTCATGAATAAAAGGCGGAGAGATGTTAGAACCAGTATTTCCAGACTCCATAGACTTTAAATGCGAAGATCTATATTTACTTACAGTTGGAACAGAAGCAGGTAAAGAAATTTGGCATACCTGCCATGAAATTGCACACATGCTTATTAAGAAAAATATTGCTTATGGCAATTCAGCCCTTGACCCTGTTCGCATATTTTCAAAGGCGGGGCCAAGAGAGCAGCTTCATGTCCGTATTGATGATAAATTAAATAGACTTATGAAGGGTACAGATTATCCAGGAGATAATGATATTGATGACCTAATTGGCTATTTAGTTCTATTAAAGATTGCCAAAAGCCAACAATCCAGTTGATTTTTTAGTCGACTAGGAATATAATGTATATATATGGACATTGAATTAGCAGATCATTATGATCGAATGAACAAGGTAGTCTCAGAACTACTAAAGGGTAATAACCCTACTCAGATTGCCACCCTAACGGGTTTTAAACGGGCAGAGGTCTTAGAGTATATAGAAGAGTGGAAGCAGGTCGTTAGAAGCGATTCTGGGGCTCGTGAGAGGGCAAAGGAAGCCATCTCTGGGGCAGACCAACACTATGCCATGCTTATTAAAGAGGCTTGGAAGACCGTAGAGGACGCAGACACTCAGGGTCAATTAAACGTAAAAGCAACGGCATTAAAGCTAATTGCTGATATTGAAGGCAAGCGTATAGGTATGCTTCAAGAGGTTGGCCTATTAGATAACGCAGAGCTTGCTACACAATTAGCAGAAACAGAACGCAAGCAAGATGTTCTTGTAAAGATTTTAAAAGAAGTTACAGCAACATGCCCTAAGTGTAAGCTAGAGGTGGCAAAGAGACTGTCCCAAATTACTGGAGTAGTTGAACCAGTTGTAATAGATGCAGAGCAGGTAAGTGGATCTTAATTTCAATGATCTGATAGATATACTCGATGGCGAAGAATTTGATGAGAGGCCAGTCGACCTACAGACATTTGTAACAAGTCCAGATTATCTTGGGCTTCCGCCACTTTCAGATAATCAATATACATTAATTGAAAAGTCTTCTCAGATTTATAAAGAGTCCACGCTAATTAAATTGTTTGGGGAAGAAGAAGGTAAGCGTAGATTTAAGCAAACATGCAATGAGGTTATTGCACAATTGGGTAAGGGTTCTGGAAAAGATTATTGCTCAACCATATCTGTATCGTATATAGTATATTTACTATTATGCCTCAAAGATCCAGCAACCTATTATGGTAAGCCACCTGGAGACACTATCGATATTATTAATATTGCTGTTAACGCACAACAGGCAAACAATGTTTTCTTCAAAGGTTTTAAAACACGCATAGACAGATCACCTTGGTTTATTGGAAAGTATGATCCCAAAGCTTCTGAAGTTAGATTTAATAAAAATGTAAACGTATATTCTGGACACTCTGAGCGTGAAGCATTCGAAGGTTATAACGTAATCGCTGTAATCCTTGACGAAATTTCTGGCTTTGCCACAGAGAACACAACTGGTCATGACCAAGCAAAGACTGCTGATGCTATTTATGATATGTATCGTGGATCTGTTGTATCTCGTTTCCCAGACTACGGTAAGGTTATTCTGCTTTCATTCCCCCGCTTTAAGAATGACCCTATTCAAAAATTCTATGATTCAGTGGTGGCGGAAAAAGAAACTATTATTAGAAGCAAGACAATGAAGATGGACGATAACCTTCCAGACGGTACAGAGGGAAATGAGATAACAGTTGAATGGGAAGAAGACCACATCGTATCTTATACTATCCCTAAAGTCTATGCCTTGAAGCGTCCCACATGGGAGATTAACCCAACTAAAACAATTGAGAATTTTAAGGTAGAGTTCTATAAGAATATGCCAGATGCTCTTAGTCGTTTTGCTTGCATGCCACCAGAAGCAGTAGATGCATTCTTTAAATCTCGTGAAAAGATTGAAAAGGCATTTAGTAATATGGCTCTAGCAATTGACTCATTCGGCAGACTTGAGCCATGGTTTGCGCCAGATCCAGATAAAGAATATTTCTTGCATGTTGACTTAGCGCAAAAACATGACCATTGTGCCGTTGCTATGTCTCACGTAAACAAATGGGTAAATGTAAAAGTAACAGACACATATTCGCAGGCTGCTCCAATTGTAGAAGTTGATGCGGTTAGATATTGGACTCCAACATCAGATAAGTCTGTAGACTTTACTGAAGTTAAAGATTATATACTAAGCCTAAGATCAACTGGATTTAATATACGTGTCTGCACATTTGACAGATGGAATTCTCATGACATGATGCAACAATTAAAGGCATACGGAATTAATACAGAAACATTGTCTGTAGCCAAAAAGCATTATGACGATATGGCTATGGTAGTTCTAGAAGAAAGATTAACTGGACCACACCTACCGCTTTTGATAGATGAATTGTTACAGTTAAAAATTATGAGAGATAGAGTTGACCACCCAAGAAAAGGATCTAAGGACTTAGCAGACGCAGTCTGTGGATCTATTTATAATGCTATTAGTAGAACTAAGTCTAGTAGTATAGGGGAAATAGAGGTCCATACATACGATAGTTTTAAGAGAGATACTGAGCAGGAGTATGCAAGAAGCATGAATGTTATAGAAGCCCCTAGAATGCCTAAAGACTTGGCGGATGTAATAGAAGGAATGGAAATAGTATGAGCGTATATCAAGATAAAGCTAAAGAATGTAAATGTTGTGGTAAGCATGTCCCATTGCCAACAACCCTAAAGGAGTATAATGGTACTATGCTCTGCCCTACCACGTTTGCTAACGTGGTGGAATACAAAAGAATATGGAAGGCTTCTGGCACTAGACCGCCTGGAAGTATTAGAAAACATTTCTCTGATTATGTACAGCAATTAGTTGAAGTGACTATTGACAAGAATGATGACGGCACAATACAATAGGCTATTCGCAACAGTAGCCAAGTTGGTTAAGGCCCCGAACTCATAATTCGGTTATCGTCAGTTCAAGTCTGACCTGTTGCACAGGAGGCAAAATGGAAAACCATGGAGATTCAGAAGACGAAAAAATGGCATACTATTTAGAGATAGGTGCTATAGAGTTAGCTGGAGTAGATGAAAGCGGAGAGATGATCTTTGCTATAAATGAAATTGCTGAAGAAATTGCCCCAGAATTATGGGAAGCGCATACACAATATGTCGATAAGACTTTAGTAGAGTTATATGAGGCTGGATATATTAAGGTAGACTATAATGAAAATTTAGAAGCAATGATTAGTCTAAGCCAAGAAGGTTACGAAATTGCAAAAGAAAAAGGCATACTGCCAATAGATATGCCAGAAGCACCAAATAATTAGGAGGAAATATGCCATACGATGTAAAACAAGGAGCAGCAGGCTGTAAAGGTTGGGCTGTAGTAAATGATAAAGGCGAACTTAAAGGTTGCCACCCGTCTAAATCTAGAGCTCAGGCACACCAACGAGCCCTATATGCAGCAACTGCAAATGAAGAAAAAATGAAAGATAAAAAGCGAATCTTGTAATTCAAAATACAGTTTGCTATAATATATGTGGGTCGCCGTAAGGGGCC
>Ga0075473_10000028_pt1 | contig 45965 bp, 44 predicted proteins | sample DEB19_08_DNA_FD_76340 | JGI IMG/M metagenome (GOLD analysis project Ga0075473, IMG submission 76340) | Aqueous microbial communities from the Delaware River and Bay under freshwater to marine salinity gradient to study organic matter... | ecosystem: Environmental > Aquatic > Marine > Coastal ... | reverse complement strand
GACTTCATCATCGCATCGGTCAAGGACCCGACAAGCTAACAACTTTAGACTGTCAACGGCGCGTCCTGTGTATAGAATACATGGGACGCGCCGTTTCAGTTTTTACAGAAAAGACGAGGAAAGATGTCCAATTTATGGATTGCGCCAGAAGAACTTGGAGTTTACGCGGAAACAGAGTTCTCGTACGAGGCTGCTAAATCCGCGTCAAATCTTTTATGGGCACTGTCCGGTCGCAAATATAGCGGGCTGACAACTGTGACTGAACGATACATCTGTGCTGGAAGAGTGTACAAATACGGACCGTCAATCTATAACACGCAGGCAGTGCTTGTTGATGGAGACGTAAACAACTTCTTTGGTGATAATCTTAGCTTCTATGAGGGGATGACCGCCGACGGAATCACATCATCGTCGCGCATCCGTCTTCGTGGACGTCCCGTAACAAAAATTCATACGATACGCGATCGTTCAGGCAACATAATCAGTCCAAGTAAGTATTATCTTGTTGATCATTCGACAATTCAAGCGTCTTTGGGCGTTCCGTGGACTCCGTGCAATATTGAAATCACGTATTCATATGGTGTCGAGCCACCTACACTCGGAAAGATGGCTGCAAGGACGCTCGCGATTGAGTTTGCAAAACTATGGTCTGGCGATGTTTGCGACCTACCTCAACGTGTGACTTCAATATCTAGACAGGGTGTATCATATACTCTTCTTGATTCACAGGACTTTGTTGAAGAACTGCGAACTGGACTTTATGCAGTTGACATGTTCCTAAAGTCTGTCAACCCAGACAAGGCTCGAGCAAAGGCGAGGGTGTTTTCGCCAGATGTCCCTCGAGCAAGACGAAACACACCAAAGCAAAATAAACTTCCCACAAGTTCATTTGACATTGTTGTGCCCGCAGGCGGGACAGGTAGCGTTGATCTATTAGTGTCCGCGATCGGCGCAGAATTTTTGACCAACGGAAGCGGATGGTCGCCAGAAATTAGAATATATAACTATCCGCAAACGGTCACAAAGATACTCGCAGATGCGGCAAGTATAACAGATCCGACAACGGCATCTTCGACCGTCGTTAGCAAGAGTCTACAGTCAAATATGGCGACACTTACGACATCGTCAGCTCATGGACTCTATCCTGGCGGCGAAATAACTGTCGCAGGTGTTGACGCGACATTCAATGGGACATACACTATTCATCAAGTCCCCTCATCGACAATCGTGCAGTATCAATTGACTGCAGCAAATGTTGCGTCTACCGTGTCGGGCGGCACGATAACTTCGTCGGTTGAAGATGATCGAATTGAAATAAGTGTTGGGTATTCGGACGCTCTTCAGACTTTAGGAATGATTGATCCAGGCTCGTGGGACCTCTATGGAACGAGAATAAACGGTCTTGGAGAAGAAGAAACAGCCTATGTATGTTCGGGAAATCTAAGAATAGCGCTCGCAACATCAGCTGTCAGCGCGTACACGGCGGTGTAACACGACATGCCTTTGACAGATATTTCAACTGTGTCAACTGATGCTTTAAACATTGTCACGCTGCTCGACAACGTACTTGACGCAGTTGTAAACACGTATGTTTCCTACAATGTTCCGCTCCCGGCACGGCGATACTGGACTCTCGGAATGTCGTCAATCGACTGTGAACAATTGACAATTACGCTGATTCAAGGTTATCTGGGACCGCCAGGTTCACAGCAAAGTCAACCGCAGCGATGCAACATGCCGCGAACGGTGACGATGTTGATCACCGTCGCTCGGCAGATACCAGTTGTTTCGCAGAGCGGACGGGCGCCGCTTGCCGCAACGATCGAGGACGGTTCGAGAATCGGAGCGATTGACGCATGGGTTCTTCTTGAATCAATAAATTTACTTGACCAGTGGGACGTTTCGTCTGGTTTTGGCGTCGGTGTCATAGGTTCCGTCGAGATACCTCCTCCAGACGGAGGATTTCAGCTAGTAACTCTCCAGTTGACGATGGCAGTACCATGACACAGGCGATCGTTTGGAACTATCCGGAACTTGATCGTCTTTTAAAGTCAAGATCTGGCCCTGTCGGCCGTGATCTTGAAAAAAGATCTGCAAAAGTTCTTGCTGCAGCAAAAATTCAAGTAGGCACCAACACCGGTGCTCTTAAAGTTTCAATAAATCAAAATTTCGAACGAAGCGCGATGGGACCGAAAATTTTAATTGGTTCATCGCTATCATACGCTCTTATGCACCATGAAGGAACTAAACCACATGTTATCGTAGCGAAACCTTCACAAGTTCTTAGGTTTAGAAACCGTGCTGGAGTCGCGGTATACGCGCACACAGTAGTGCATAAGGGGACAAAGCCGAACAGATTTCTTACGGATAATCTCAGGCTCGCTGTTCTGTAGATTTCTACGTGAAAAACATCTTTTATGCAGAAATCTTGTATAAAATTAAAGAAGGATGTCAAGACGACAACCATGATTACGGAGAAAATAAGATGACAAAGTTTAAAGACTTCGGTGCGCCTGTAACAACAGAAAATGCGGAAGAAATCATGTTTCGTCTGTATGGCGAAGATTTCTATTGTCGTCCGCAGATTCCAGGAAAGGTGATGCTCGATCTTGCTGGAAGATCTGGAAATGATGACGACACAGCGGCGAGTGCCACCGTTATAACTGACTTCTTTAAGTATGTTCTTGTTCAGGAAAGCTACACTCGTTTTAACACCCTCTGTGAAGACCCAGATCGCATTGTGACAATCGAGCAGCTCATGGACATCATCAGTTGGCTGATGGAGACTTACAGCAACCGCCCTACGCAGCGGCCAGAAGTCTCGCCAGATGGGCAATAGATCTCTGGCCGTACGTCAACGGTAAGGCGTTGACTCACGGTGTTCATCTTGATTCATTAGAAGTGTCTGACATGCTAGATGTCTTTCACTTTTATTTTGAAGAAGACATGCTCGCGGCGAGTTCAAAAGAGCATCTTGAAGTGCGTGATCACGTCCGCAGGACTCTGTATAGAGAATTCTATAACAGGGAGTATCAGTATGCTTCGTCTACTTCGTCGTCGCTTAATGCGTCCATTCTCGATGATGAACTTGATTTTGACGAAGATGCGCCGCCGCGGCCGATTGATGTAGAAGAAGAGTCTAGGGCTTTTGCTGTTCCACCAAAACCGTATGTGCCTCCGACACCGGTCAACGCGAACTCCGCAAAGCCTTTTGGAATGCTAATTGACGCTCCACTAGGGTAACTTTTGTTGGTATAGAATAACTACGACGATCTGCGTGAGGAGGTGTGACATACGATGGCTGTTATTGGAAACGCGTATATTGCAGTTCACGCGATTGTTGATCGTTTTAAAAAAGACGTTGATAATGAACTTTCGTCTACTGTACAGAATTTCCAACGCGCAGGACAGCAGTCTGGTTCGTCTTTTTCACGGGGACTTTCAAAAGGCGACGCTCTACAAAAGTTTAGACAAGAAGCTCTCGCCGCGAACGAAGCCTTTGCTAAGCTAGTAACTACTGGCTATTTTGTTGGTCCAGCCATTAGCGTCGCTATAAGTGGAATTTCTGCGTTAGTTTCCGGTCTTTCAGCGTTGGTGATGCAGGTCGGCGCAGCTGTGCCGGCGTTGATTGTTCTTCCAGGAATTTTTGCCGCGATAGGACAAGCAGCCCTCACCGCAAAATTAGCGTTTAGCGGCGTTGGGGCCGCAATAAAAGGCTTAATGAAGCAAAAAACCGGCGGCGGCGGCGGTGGTGGAGCTGACCAAGCTCGTCAAATCGAAGATGCAGAAAAGAATCTTGCAAGAGTTCTTGAGTCAAACAGAGAGGCTCTCGCAAGAGCGAGTAAAAACCTTGCTGACGCCGAGGATCGGCTGACTGAGGCCCGTAAAACAGCAGCTGAAAGTCTTCAACAGTTAAACTTTGATGCCGAAGACGCGGCTATTTCTGAAAAGAAAGCATCAATTGAACTTGAAAAAGCACGAGAGCGTCTTGCTCGAGTTCAAGATCTTCCACCAAACTCACGCGCGCGACGTGAAGCAGAACTTGCGTACGCTGAGGCAGATCTTAATCTGCGTCGAGCAAAAGATCGAAATTCAGATCTTGCGAAAGAAACTGAAAAAGCAAATAAAGCTGGCGTTGAGGGATCAAGAGAGGTTGTCAACGCAACAGAAGCTGTGCAGGAAGCCACTGACGCTAAGGCGCGGGCAGAGCGTGATGCGCTGCGCGCTGAAGAAGACGCGTTAAAACGGCTCGAGGACGCGAAAAAGAAAGCCGCTGGTGCTGGCGGTGGTGGAGTTGACCCACTTGCTGGACTATCTGAAGAAGCTAAGGCGTTTGTTCGATACATAGTTTCAATACAAGACAAAATTAAAGAACTCAAGGCAGCTGCTGGCAAGGATCTATTCCCTCTTTTAACTGTCGCAATTAAAAATCTGGTTGATAACCTATTTCCACGTCTTATTCCAATTCTGCGTGAAACTGGAAAAGCTTTAGGTGAAGCAGCAGTCAACATTTCAAACGTTGTCACCGAGTCATCAAATCTTGATGAACTTGGGAAGATCGGCGATACAAACACATATGTTATCCGCCGAATGGGGGATGCTGCTGGTAATCTTTATGACGTATTTTTATCGCTTCTCACAGCAGCTGATCCACTAATTAGACGCTTCTCAGATTGGGTCGTCACCCTAACAGATGGGTGGAGAGAAACATTTGAATTTAAGAATTCAACCGGTGAACTTACCAGCATGTTCAACCAAGCCGGTGATGTTGCTGCGCAACTAGGTTCAATTTTTAGAAACTTGTATGAAGCAATCAAAAATATCGGTAAAGCAGCTTCCGGACCTGGAAGTGGCGGTCAACTTTTGCTTGATGCATTCGAGGCTTCAACTCAAAAGTTTGAAGAATTTACAAAAAAACTTGGAGATAGCGGACGACTTCAGCAGTTTTTTATCGATACTGCAAAGAACACTCATGAAATAAGTAAACTTGTTGTCTCGCTTGTTAAAGAGTTCTTGAAACTTGGAGACAATCCAGGGATTGGAAAGACAGCTCAGGGGCTGTCTGCCATGATGCCGACCCTTGGAACAATAATTGACACTCTCACGTCTGGTTCGCCGTATTTAACAAAATTTGCCGATGAGTTTCTTAAATTCATAAAAAACTTTACCGAGACAGCGTCACTGCAGTACTTTTTTGGCACTCTCACCGCTGGTTTAAAGATTATCAACGCTGTATTTGGTAATGAAGTTGTTCAAAGAGTACTTCTCTTTAGCGCTGGTATCATGGGAGTTGTCAAGGCGCTTCGGTTGATGAACAACGCTACAACATTTGTCTTTAACGCATTCTCTGGTTACTTTTTTAAAGCTATCGACATTGTCACAACTTTAAGAGACAAAATCGCGGCAGCTCGACTAGTTTTTGCAAACTTTGGCATCGGCGGAGGAGCGCTCGCCGGAATTGTTGCTGGTGTTGCTGCGTTTATTGCTGTAATCGTCCTGGCGTACAAAAACAGTGAAAATTTTAGAAAAGCAATAAAAGATCTAATTGATGTCGTCTGGGGAAATCTTAAAAAAGCGTTTGAATCTATAAAGCAAACAATAAATGAAGTTCTTAAATCTTTCGGCGGGACAGAGACTGTCGTAAAAAACGTAAAAAATGTTTTTAAATCAATCGGTGACTTTATAGCAAAATACATTGTTCCGATCTTTAAGGTAGCTTTTGTCGGCGCGATCGACATCGTGTCGAGGGCAATAAAGGTTCTCATCAACACCGTCGGCGCCATTGCGAAGGTATTCCAGTCAGTGTGGAAAGTTGTTCAAGGAATCTTTGCGCTTCTGCGTGGAGACGTCAGCGGTGCCGTAAAGCATTTTGGTAAAGCGTTCTCGTCGTTGAAAGACGCGCTTAAGTTTGTGTTTAACGGAATAAAAGACATGCTCGGAAGTTTTGGCATGTCAATTATCCAAGGACTATGGAAAGGTCTTGTTGCTGGCGCGAAATGGATCTACGATTTTTTCACTGGTATCGGTGAATGGATCATCAACGCCGTTAAGTCGATCTTTGGCATCTCTTCACCGTCAACTGTATTTCTTGACTTTGGTAAAAACATTATTCTCGGTTTCCTAAACGGGCTTGTCTCGGTTATGGGAGACATCGCAAGTTTCTTCTTAAGCATTCCATCAAAAATTCTCGGATGGCTTGGGATTCTTGATTCGTCGCTTATTGAAAAAGGTCGAGAGTTACTATCAAATTTCTGGAATGGCATCAAAAACATATTTGATACCGTTTGGAACGCGATCTCATCAGCAATTAGTTTTGCTTGGAACAGTGTCATTAGACCTGTATTTGAATCAATATTGACTGTTTTTAAGACTGTATGGACGGCCATCAGCGCCGTGTTCGGTCCGATATGGGACCTGATCACGTTCCAAATTCGGTTTGCATGGGAATACGTCATTAAGCCAGCGTTCAATGCGATGTTGGCAATTTTTGGTTTTGTTTGGGAAGGAATAAGAAGAGCTTTTAATTTAGTCTGGACAATGATTTCATCATCGATTTCGTTTGTTTGGGACAACGTCATCAAGCCAATCTGGAATGCGATCTACGCGGTGTTTACGGCATCGTGGGAAGATATCGCATCAGTGTTTACCGCAATCTGGGATGGCATCTCGTCGTCAATTTCATTTGTTTGGAATAATGTCATCAAGCCAATCTGGAATGCGATGTCGGAAATATTTAGTTTGGCTTGGTCTGGCATTAAAGCGTACTTCACGACTATATGGGACATCATCACCGGCGCGATAAGTTTCTACTGGAACAACGTTATTCAACCGATCTGGGACGCCATGTCAACGGTGTTCGGTGTTGCTTGGGAAGGTATCAAGGCGTACTTCACGACGGTATGGAACATTATTTCAACATCAGTTTCATTTGTCTGGAACAACGTCATCAAGCCTATATGGGACGCCATGTCCACAGCGTTCGGCGTAGCTTGGACTGGAATCAAGACTGCGTTTGACACCGTTTGGGGCGCGATCTCAACAGCGATTGATTTTGCCTGGAACAATGTCATTAAACCCGTTTGGGACGCGTTATCCAGTACGTTTGAGTCAACGTGGAACACAATAAGTTCTACATTCCACTCTGTGTGGGATCCGATATACAATGCAATAATTGCATTTGGAGAAGCTGTTAAGTCCGTCTTTGACGGAATCGCGTACTTCTTTAACAACGCTTGGGATGGTTTCGGTAGCGCTGCAACTGGAGCTATTAAGATCGTAAAAACTGGTCTTGACAAGTTCTGGAAAGCTATTAAACCTATCTGGGAAGGAATATCAGTAGGATTTTCAGCTGCCTGGAGCGTAATAAAGACTGTATTTAACGTCGCTTGGACAACTATTTCAACAGCAATTTCGTTTGTTTGGAATAATGTCATCAAACCTATCTGGTCAGCGATGTCTACAGTGTTTAGTTTTGCTTGGTCTGGCATTAAAGCGTACTTCACAACGGTGTGGAACATCATCACCGGCGCAATAAGTTTCTACTGGAACAACGTCATCAAGCCGATCTGGGACGCGATGTCGACAGTCTTTGGCCTTGCTTGGTCAGGTATCAAGACATATTTTGAAACCGTATGGAACATTATTTCAACATCAGTTTCATTTGTCTGGAACAACGTCATCAAGCCGATCTGGGACGCGATGTCGACAGTTTTTGGCCTTGCTTGGGAAGGTATCAAGACGTACTTCACAACGGTGTGGAACATCATCACCGGCGCAATAAGTTTCTACTGGAACAACGTCATCAAGCCGATCTGGGACGCCATGTCAACGGTGTTCGGTGTTGCTTGGGAAGGTATCAAACTCTATTTTGAAACCGTCTGGAACATTATTTCCACAGCAATAAGCTTTGTTTGGGATAACATCATCAAGCCGATCTGGGACGCCATGTCAACGGTGTTCGGTGTTGCTTGGGAAGGTATCAAGACATATTTTGAAACCGTCTGGGACATCATCTCAGGAGCAATAAGCTTTGTTTGGGATAACATCATCAAGCCGATCTGGGACGCCATGTCAACGGTGTTCGGTGTTGCTTGGGAAGGTATCAAGACATATTTTGAAACCGTCTGGAACATTATTTCCACAGCAATAAGCTTTGTTTGGGAAAATGTTATCAAGCCTGTATGGGACGGAATGTCAACCGTGTTTAGTACAGCATGGGAAGGTATCCGTACTATATTCGCAACGGTATGGGACGCGATTTCTACAGCAATTAACTTTGTGTGGAACAACGTTATCAAACCAGCATGGACCGGAATTAAGACTGCGTTTGAAACAGCTTGGAATGGAATTAAAACAGTCTTTGATACCGTCTGGGGAGGAATAAGGACCGCGATAAGCAATGTTTATTCGTGGGTTAGCGGAGTATTCACGAACGTTAAGACATTTGTTTCAAATGTGATCGACGGCATAGTCGGATTCTTTACAAATCTTCCTGGAAGAATTTCGTATGTTTTTGGTGAAGGTTTTAAGTGGCTAAAGGACAAGATAACTCAGGCAAAAGACTGGGTTGCAGAAAAAATCAACAATATTGTCGAGTTTGTCCAGAATATTCCAACAAGAATTGGAAGATTTGCCAGTGGACTGTTTGACGGAATAAAGAACGCGGCTAAAGGCGCGTTCAACGGTGTAGCAAGTCTATGGAATAACACCGTCGGAAGACTATCATTTACGGTTCCTTCATGGGTTCCGTTTATCGGTGGATCGAGATTTGATGTCCCAGATATTCCTCTATTAGCAAAAGGTGCTATCGTCGACAAACCGACGCTCGCTATGATCGGAGAAGCGGGCAAAGAGGCTGTGATTCCGCTAACAAGACCTGCAAGAGCTATGGAACTAATGCAGCAATCCGGTCTTGCTGATCTAGTCATGGCGACGCAGAATCTTGCCAGCGTCACAAGTATCAACGCATTTAAGCGTCCGATAGCGGCACTTCAATCAGCGCAACAGCAGCAGCAACAGCAGACGCAGCCGATCATTGTAAATATGACCATCAACGCTTCAAAGGGTATGGACGAGGTTGAGCTCGCGGCGATTGTTTCGCGTCAACTTGCGTTTGAACTCCGACGAGGCGCCGCGTAGGTTAGAATAAAAACAAACGAGACAGGAGGCACGACATGCCCACATATCTAATAAACGGAACAACACCGATACCTGATAACGGTGAAACAAACACGTGGGGTACGACTCTAAACACCGCGATTCAAAACATTGACCAGCGATTTATCTATTCATCGGCAGCAACGAGTTATCAACTCTCTGGAACAATGTTCTTCTATCGCGGTGCTGACGGAACCAGCATCACAACAACAGCAACAAACCCGTACGGTGTTGCGCCAAACTTAACGTTAAATAGAGTCTATCTATTTGACTACTTTCTACGAATTACAAACTCCTCAACCGGTGCGATAACACTCGGATGGGCCGGTACGGCAGCAACACAGTTTCAGGCAAGCGCTCTTGTCACTCTTGAGACAGCTGTTGGATCATCCACCATCTACACCGGTGTGAACGAGTTTAACTCGACGGCAAACAAGGCGATCACCGGAGGAAACACCGCCGCGATTCAAGCGATCTATATCACCGGGATGGTTCTAAAGGGGACAGCTACAGCTAGATTTCCTCTACAGGTTTCTGTGGCGTCTGGAACACTTACGCCAAAAGCTGGAAGTTGGTTTAGATTCACGGATCTTGGACTATCTACAGCTGGAACAGCAAACATTACACACGGCGACGTGGCGTAGTAGAAACGCGAGAACGTCATGGCAACCGTTCGGGCATACGGGCAAGGTACATACGGTGAAGGAGATTTCACTGACCCGTTGCAACAGGGTCGTGAAACAACTGTCGTAAATAAGTCACTAGTTCCTCTTCCACCTCCGGTGTTCTCCGGAATGAAGTTGAAGGAAGACGTTATCATCGGCGACCTTGTCTTAAACAACATCGACTCGAACAACGTCATTTGGGTGTGTACGGAAATTGACGGTTGGTGGGAACACCCTGATCCAGTCATTCCAGACATACCTCGCGGGTGGGGCGATGGATCATACGACGCCTCCGGTCGCTGGGCCGCGCGACAGATCACTCTCTCTGGAGTGATACTTCCTCCAAGTCCAGAGTATCTGTCAGCTGCTAGAGAAACACTTGTCGAGCAACTTGATCTTGTCCGCCGCGGCGTATGGTTAAAGACTTTAGAGTCTCCAACAAGATCGGCGTTTGTGCGTCTCAGTGGAAAACCACAGATTCAGACCGTTAACGCTCGAGGTAGAACAGAATTTTCTGTCGGTTTGCGTGCAGCAGATCCGATAAAGTATTCGTGGAATGATAGTGATCCGGACGGCTACAATGTCGCGACCATTCCGTGTACGGCGAGTTCAGCGTCAATCACCGGGTCAACGACAATACAAAACGTAGGAAACACTCCTGTCACAACGTTCATCGAGATCAATGGACCGCTCGACGCTCCAGCAACAATATATAACTCGACCAACGATGAACTGTTGACGATTGTTGACTCGCTACGTTCATCAGACTCAGAGATTGTCACAAATAAGATATTGACAAGCAATGTTGCGACATTGACAACGGCTTCAACGCACACGATTATTTCTGGCGACGTGATCACCGTGTCGGGTGTTGACGAAGTGTTTGACGGTACATTTGTAGTGTCGACTGTGGCATCAAATACCGTCAGCTACAGTGTTGAGTCGACAGACGTGGCGTCAACAGCGTGCAGCGGGTCAATTGTTAGAAATGCGGATAAGCTAGAGATCAATACGTATAGCAAGGAGGTCGCCTACAACGGTGATACTCTCGGTGCTCGCGTATTTGTTGACACTTTGACTGACTGGATAACTCTAAATCCCGGTGCAAACGTGATTCAGTTCACAGCTGATGCCGGTTCTGGGACATATGTCACGATGCCTGGAGAGACTGGAAGTTTTGTACAGATCAACCGTCAGACAGCCATCGGATACGTCAGTGATCTAGAGTTTGCGGTAAGAGTCACCCTTGACCGAATAAATACTCTAACGTATTTGACTGCGTGGGGCGGTTCAAACGCGTTGTTTTACATAGGTAGTGACAATAAGTTAAACATATCACTAGCGAATACCGCCGCTGCATTGATAGGAAACGCTCCGTCATCTGTCGCTGTGCCTGGACTATCGGCTGGTTCAACAATTTGGCTTCGCGCAAAACTGACAGTGTCCAGCGCGTTGTGCGAGTATTGGTACTCGACGAGTGATACGAACGTCGCTGAAAACGTGACATGGACGTCTGTTGGAGTTTCGCAGACAGGTACCGGCGCAAACACTACAGCCATCGTGAGCGGCGCATCGATAATATATCTTGGTACAAACTCTCCCGGCACCGCTTCATTTTCTGGTAGATTTTATTCTGGTATTGAAACTGTTAACGGTTGCATCACGAACAGATTTTCAGCAGAACAACTTAGCGGAAGTTCGCTTGCCAGCGAAAACGGCATCGGCGTTGTCAACGGTTCATTGAATCTTCCAGGTGCCGTCGGGGCGTACGCTTCAGTACCCGATTCATCAGCACTTGATATTCTCGGTACTGAGGGAACAAAGTTTTTGTCACTAGCCGGACAAGCCGCGTGGGCGTCTGCCCCCTCTGCGTCTAATCTTGAACCGACAGGCGCCGAGTCAACAAAGTTTTTGTATCTTCCAGGTAGAACATCAAACTACGCGTCAATACCTGATTCTTCAGAGTTAGACATCATTGATGATATAGAAATAGTTGCACGAATCGCCTGTGACGACTGGACTCCCGCGGCGACTTCAACAATCGCTGCAAAATGGACAGACAGCGGAAACCAACGAGGATGGGCGCTTGCAGTTAACACAGCTGGAACACTCGCTTTTTCTTATTCAACGAACGGGACAGCGTTCGCGACAACAACTTCTACAGTTGCAACAGGATTTACTGATGGAACAACCCGCTGGATAAAGGTAACATTTAAACGCGATCACGGAGCTGGAAACGCTGTCACATCATTTTTCACCGCCGCTGACTCAGATACAGAACCTTCACTGTGGACTCAACTTGGGACATCGGTGTCTGCCGGAGGAAGTATCGCCAGCATATTTGCAAATACTGCATCTTTAACATTTGGCGTGTATAACGCTGGAGCAACCTCACCTTTTACTGGCGAATTTTACAGGTTTATTCTTCGCAAGGGAATCGGCGGTGTAACGATCTGCGATGTTGATTTCAGCGCGCAGACCGTCGGCGCTACGTCATTTACAACATCGACCGGCCATACAGTGACAGTTACCGGCTCTGCAACAAGAATTGTTGATCATTCAACGTTTCTTCTTTTGCCAGGAGACGCAAACAGTTTCGCGTATGCACCAGATACAGGCGTATCCGGTGTTCTTGACGTCAGTGGAGACTTGACAATAACCGTCCGTGTTGCGATGAACTCATGGACTCCGGCATCAGATCAGATCATTGTCGGAAAGGGAGGTGTTGGCAACCAATACTATCTCGCCTTAACAAACACTGGACTAAAACTTGGAGTGACACTCGCCGGTGGATCTGAGACACCTTCAGTAGCGTGGACAACCGGTAAACCAGCAACAGCTGGAACAATCATGTGGATACGCGCCGTGCGTGTCCAGTCGACAGGTGTTGTGACGTTTTCATACGCTGCAGATTCAGTTATGGAGCCTGCAACGTTTACGACAATCACCACAGCGAGTTCTACGATAGGCGCGATTGTTGATAGCGCAAACCCTCTTGGCATCGGCGCCGGCGTACAAACAGGACCGGTATCGTCGTTGCCGATGTCAGGAAAAATATATAGAGTCATTGTTAAAAATAACACGACAACTGTTTTTGACGCTGACTTTTCGCGCCAGATCGTCGGTTCTTCAACGTTTACAGAATCATCTACAAACGCCGCAACAACAACAATCAACACGGCAAGCGCGAAAATTGACAGAATCAAGACGTTTGAACTTATCTGTCGCGCAGCGGTTGACTCGTACGTGTCTGCTGCCGAGCAAACATTAATTTCAAAGTATGGATCAGCGCCAAACAGAGGATACAGGTTCTATGTCACAGTGGCTGGCAACCTCGCGTTCTCGTGGTCAACAGACGGAACAAACGACAACGCAAGAACCAGTACATCAGTGATTCCGTTCTCGAACGGAGTCGCTGGATGGTTTCGTGTCTTGTTTAAGTCGGACAACGGAGCAAACGGACACGATGTCGAGTTCTATACAGCAGCCGATTCGACAACTGTTCCTTCATCGTGGACGATTCTTGGCACTACAGTAACAACGTCTGGGACAACGACTACGATCACGAGCACACAGACTCTTGACATCGGCTCGAGGACCGGCGGAGCCGCGAACCTTAGAGGAAAAGTTTTTAGAGCTATTGTTAGAAATAGCATCGGCGGATCAAACATACTTGACGCTGATTTTACGACCCAGTCTCCTGGAACATCATCGTTTACGTCAACTACTGGACAGTTGATTACGCTGACGGGCGCCACCGCAAAGATAACTGACGCAACAACGTTTTTCACGATGCCAAGCACTTCAAGTAGTTACGCTAGCGCTCCTCACAACGCGTTAATGAGTATAACTGGAGACATTGAAGTTGTCTGCCGCGTGATGCTGCACGACTACACGACCACAAGCCTGACGCAGACTCTCGTCGCAAAACGAACTGACGCCGTTGCGCAGGAATACAGTCTTGCGATAAACGCGACAGGGCAAGTAGTTTTTACTACAAGAAATGTCGCCAACACGACAAACAACGCAGCAACAATCACACCATCATCGGCGTTTGTGGATAACACGACATACTGGATCAGGGTAACTAGAGCTGCAGCGTCTGGAACCGTAAGTCTATATGTTGCTGCTGATCAGGAAACAGAACCGACAACGTGGGGCACCGCGGTCACGGGGGCAACACCCGCGGAAGGCATATTTTCTGGCACAGCGGTAATTGAAGTCGGAAGTCGAAACCTTGGAGCCAATGATCTTGCTCTTGGTCGAATGTACAGAGTGATCATCCGCAACGGTATCGGCACTGCTGCCCCAGTTATCTTTGACGCTGACTTCAGTCGTCAAGTTCAGTTTTCAACAACATTTACTGACGCCACATCAATCGCATCTACCGTGACGATCAACGGCGCGGCCGGAAGAATTGAGCGTGACAGAAGCTTTGAACTTGTTGTTCGAGCAGCGATGAACGACTGGACGCCCATATCAGCTAGCGCACTTATAGGAAAATGGGCAACGTCAACTCCGCAAAGGTCGTACGCCATTCAACTTAGTGGAACAACAACAACTCTTCTGTTGTCAAATAACGGAACAAACTCGTCTTCCGGAGTTTCTACGACGTCTTTGACAACGTCGTTTGTTGATAAGCAAGCGTACTGGATAAAGATAACATATAACGCTCTAACAAGAATAGCCACGTTCTACAGCGCGACTGATGCGTCAAATATTGAACCGGTGACTTGGACAACAGCCGCTACTGTGTCGCCGGCAGCGACAACTCCAAACACGTTTCTTCCAGGAACAGGACTGTTTGAGATTGGTTCTGTTGTTTCTGGTACCGCGTGGAACGCTGCTGGAAAATTCTATAGAACAATCGTGAGAAATGGGATCGGAGGTTCTAAGGTGCTCGACATCTCGTTTGAGGGACAATTTGACAAGACAACCTCGTTGATAGATTCCGCTGGTCTTGCGGCAGTTACTGTTTTTGGTTCGCAAAGCACGTCAGCAGTGCACTATGGAAATGCAACAATTGCAAACAATGTTCCAAAAGTTGACATATATTATAAGTCAGGATGGATTGGGTAACGACGTGGTGGAGAGACAGATATGTCATCATTTGATCCGGTAGTTCCAGAATACAGGTATTTTACAGTTGACTTGATGTCAAATACCGTTCTCGCTGAGGTACCGTTTACCGGAGTTTCATATGAAAGAGCGCTAAAGAGCGCTGGATCCTTCAGCGGAAGTATTCCAGTTATCGACAAGACTTCAGCGCTTAACTTGTACGATACGACGATGCCTGGACGAACGGCTCTGTATGTTGTAAGAAACAACGTCTGTGTGTGGGGAGGGCTCATCTGGAGTAGATCCTATTCCGCGTCATCAAAAGTCCTGAATGTCAATGGTTCAGAGTTCACCAGCTATCTTCATCACAGAAATATATGGAAAACATACAGTCATGACTTCAGTGCCACTGCGGTGACATCAGGCGGTGCAGGTCTTACACTAGTTACACTTGACTTTGCATCTTTTCCATTTTCCGCAGGCGGTCCGGTAAGAATAGAATTCTACGAAGTCGGGAATTTTCAGTATAACAACTACTATGACATTCTTTCGCCAAGTCTGACAACAACAACATTCACCGTCAGTATTCCTGGACTTCCAGACGGCACGTACACAAACACAACCGTAAAAGTCAGAGTCGATACTTACGAATACTTTAGAGCGCTGCTCGATGAAATGAGCATCGACTTTTCCGGTACATCATTTCCAAATGATGAAATCGAGCCAAGCGCCGGTTACTACTACTCAATCAACAATAAGCAATTGACAAACAATGTTGCAACTCTCGGAACACTTCTTTCTCACGAACTTATTCCCGGACAAACCGTCACCGTAAACAATGTCGATACAACGTTTGACGGCACATATGTTATTCAATCAGTGACAGATAACTCGATCTCGTACGCGTTGACCGCGGCAAACGTATCGAGCACGGCGATTACCGGCGTATCACGCACGGTCAGCAAAAAGCAACTTGTTGAAAATGTTGCAACACTTACAACATCGGTTGATCACGGTTTTTCAGCAGGTCAACGAGTTGAAATCACGAATGTTGACGATGTATCAGCGACTTATGTGATTTTTAACGGTTCGCATGAGATCACGGGCATTCCGACATTTTCTATATCTGCCGTTGCACCAAACACGCCAGCAGGGAGTGTCACGTACACGACGACAACCGCTCACACGTTGATAGTTGGAGACACCGTTACAATTAGCGGGTTAGCTCCGGTCGGGTACAACGGAACATTTACCATTACAGCCGTCACAACAACGTCACCCTACACTTTTACAGTCGTAAACGCGACAACAACAACGGTGACTGACGCTGACGGATCGGCTGTAGCGACAAGAAAATTCACGTATAGTCCAGCTGTTGTTTCGCCAGATATTGATCTAACAACTGTGTCTGGAACAGTGACAAGGTATCCTCTCGCAATCAGCGGGACATTTGGTTCATATCCAGGTTACGCAGACATCGGATTTGAATATTCAACAAATGACTATAGCCAAGTCAAGGTGTCAAACAAGACGTACAGAGGATACGAGCTTCGCTCAATCGGGGAAGAACTTGATGAATATTCAGACGTGATCGACGGATTTGAATACAGGGTTGACTGCGCATTTGATTCTACGCTCGGAGCGTTTACAAGAACATTTGCGATGTTACCTATCAACTTTCCAAATCCTCCAGGGCCGGGAGAAGTCTCGCCGTTAAGCAGATATGGCGCTGACAAATTCGTGTTTGAATATCCCGGCAACGTCAATGAAGTGACAATTGAAGAATCTGCTGAAAATGCTGCAACACGATTTTTTGTTGTCGGAAACATCAGTGACTTGGGCGATGACGCGAGTCAACCCTACGCTGCGGCAACAGCCACAGATCTTCTGCAGTCTGGATGGCCGATCCTTGATCGTGATGAAACAAAGCAGGACGAGGCAGACGAGCAAGTACTGTACGACCAAGCGCTCAGGTACCTTGACGAATTTAGACCTCCAGTATCAGACATAAAGATTTCAATCAATGGATCAATGGCTCCGATCGTTGGAACCTATAAACCCGGAGATTGGTGCGCTGTCATCGTTGACGATGAATTCGTGCGGATGCGTCTCGCAAGTGACCTTGAACCGCGAGACACTATGATCGTCAGAAAGATAGAAAACATCAAGGTGACTGTCCCAGACGGCGTATCTTTCCCGGAAGTTGTTGAAGTATTACTCATTCCAGAGTGGAAGGTAGACGCAATTGGCTAGCAATCTGCGAAGAAGTCAGCGAACGTTTTCTCAAAGATTTCTCACAACGGAAAATAGAGTAAACCAAGTTCGTCGTCGGCCAGCACCGCGAAGGATCGGTTCAAGAGTTATTGTTGGCGAAAATATTTCGCCGAGCGCGGTTGATTTCCCAGAGCTCAGTGTTGCTGTAAACTCGTTTATACAGGCCACAGCAGACGGAAAAAATTCAATTTATCGCCAAGGAACGGCACCTGTCGGCGGAACATACGTTGTTGGCGATCTCTGGTTTGATACAGCAAATGACAATAAACTTTGGCGCTGGGAACTTGTTGCTGGCGTAGGTCAGTGGGTCTCTTTCGGTCTCGGCAACGCTGCAATATCAAATTTAGATGTCGGAAAGTTGACGGCGGGAACAATATCAGTACTTGTGACACTGACTGGTTCACTTGTAGCTGGAACAGGGTCAAGCACACTAACCGTCAATTCAACAGGCATGTATTTCGGATCGTCCAACTACGCGACCGCGCCTTTTCGTGTGTCCGCAGACGGACAGTTATATGTAGGCACTTCACCAAACTGGCTTCGAGTTGACAGCACTGGAAAAGTTTGGACAGGCGGAGCGACATTTACTGACGCAGAATTTCGTGTTGATACTGATGGTTCCGTGCGAATCGGTCCTCGGTTAACATATTCAATAACAGCTGTTTCTCCGAATACTCCAACGTTCAGCGCAACATACACAACGTCAACAACGCACTCGCTCGAGGTGGGTGATGCTGTGACGATTACTGGTATTTCACCTGCGGACTATAACGGAACGTACACCGTCACTGCAGTGACAACAAACACGTTTAGAGTCACAAATATCTCGACGGCGGCGGTGACTACAGCGACTGGTTCTGTAACAACTACCGCACTATTTATAAATAACAGCGGCGGCATCACGATCGGAACCGCTGAAGGAACTGGACAATTTATTGTTTCACCGACAGGTCAGGTAGACATCGGTGGAGATGACGTAACGTCATTTCATATTAGTCCAGAGGGAAATATATGGGCTGGAGCGCAGAGTAATGGGTTTGCGACTGCGCCATTCAAGTTGACAAATGACGGATCCATCGATGTTGGAGGCGATGACTCTACGTCGCTACATATTTCGTCTTTAGGTGATGTTTATGTTGGCACTCCAAAAAACGCAACACCATTTGCTGCGAGCGCTGTCGGATTTAGCACGATCACCGGACTTTCAACAAGTACGATCACGATTTCGACGGGCGCGACTCCTCATGAATATCAGATAGGCGATCGAGTAACTTTGACAGGAGTTACAACTGTCCCGCCGAACGCGTTTACAGTTTCCGATTATACCGTTCTAAGTACACCAACAACGACAACATATACGATACAAAACCCCGCGTATAGAGACATCACTGCTGTTTCTCCGTCAACTCCAGCTGTCGGTAGCGTTCAGTATACAGTGTCGGCACTGACACCGCACCGCTATCGCATCGGACAGGCTGTGACGATCGCTGGTCTTGCACCAGCCGGGTACAACGGAACATTTAGAATTACTCAAATTAATTCAGCAAACACGTTTGTTGTTACCAATGCTACAACAACAGCTGTTACCACACCGACCGGGACAGCGATCGGCAGATCGTTTTTACAGACGATTACCACAGTTGCTCCGTCAACACCCGCGTTTGGTACTGTCAGATACACGACGGATGTGAGTCACGGTTTTATCACGGGACAGTCTGTCACGATTTCTGGAATAACTCCTGCCGGGTACAGCGGCACGTTTACGATCGCGAACGTAGCGTCATCAACTACATTTGATATAGCAAACGCGACAACAGGCGCAGCGACTCTTACTTCAGCTATCGCAGACGGCGGCGCTCTTTACTATGTTGCTGGCACTGGACAGGCTAGACGCATACCACCGTTTAACTTAACGGCAAGCACCGGCGCAGTTAGAGCGTCTATTGTTGTTTCATCCGATAGAGTTGCTGGATCGGCGGCGCATCTCAATTTGAACAATGTTCTTAACCTCACGACAGGTGTAGCTATCGGGCCAAACACTATCTACGGTACCAGTAGCTATTCATCATACGATGAGGCATTCAACTTTAGGTTAAATGCCGCAGAAGGTTTCTTGGGAAGAATAGACACCGCTGATGTTATTTCAATCGGCGCTAACCTTACGCACGGGTTGGGATACTGGTCTAATCTGCCGGTGGTTGTAGAAAATGGTGTATATGGAAATGATTTTACCCGGAGAACATCTACAACTGTTCTTCAGACAGCTACTGGAATTACTGCGGTATGGACTAATGCCACCAACGGGGGACTGTTAGGTAAGCTAAGTTCATCTAGGCGATATAAAGAGAACATCATAGAGATTTCTGATGAAGATCTTGATCCACTTAACCTTTTAAATATTCCTGTAGTGCAGTTTAAATTCCGTGATGGAGTACTACTTGAAAGTGATTCAAGAGTTGGATTAACACTTCCAGGATTTATAGCAGAAGACGTAAATGACGCGTATCCGATTGCAGCTGAAAAAGGTGAAGACGGCGCAATTGAAAGTTGGAATGCGAATTTTATAGTGCCACCCATGTTAAAACTGATTCAAGATCTCTACGCCCGTGTTCAAGCGCTAGAGTCTCGGTAAACCCTGCGACAGCTAAGCGAGTCGCTGGAAAATCAATAAAATAATTTTGTACGGTTTAACACATGTCAAGTTAAGACATATTAGTATTGTAATAGAATTTATAGAAAGATGATTTCGTATGATACAGGTCAAAGACGGTGACAGAACACTACAGTTTAACGGAAAACTTCTTGGAAAATCTTCGTCTTGGCGTCAAGATTCTCTTCGTTGGATTGAATTTGAACTCTACAAAACTGAAAGTGGTTCATATGTTCTGTCCAGGGTCGGAGTTTCCGTTGTGTATCACGGATCAACGTGCCATCTTGTAAAAAGATATAATTTAAGTGAAATACCTGTAACGCAGCTTTCTCGGCCTAAAGAAATGGTGCCTTGCGACATCTGCGCCCCATCATTTTCTGCTGGAGTAATATTTCCGGAAAAAGATAGAAACTGGGCGCAGGTAAGTGATGACCCAAATGCCGTGCTCGAGGCGCTATATAAGTATGATGATAGTGGCGCAAGATATCTAACTCACGTTGCTCAGCGGCTGCTCGCGGACGCGGCCGAGAGCGATAAAGCCATAGAATCTGCGTATAAAGTTGAAGTAATTCCCTAAGTTCTGCCTTCGTATCTAAGAATGGTATACTGATGATGAAACGACGGAGTGATAATGTTTATCGTGATTGAGGGGCCAGACGGTTCTGGGAAATCTTCGCTTGCCGACGCTGTCTGTAAGGAAATTGATAGCGATCCGGTACGGTTTCACAAAGGCAAACCAGAGAGCAACACCAGACGCTGGGTACTAGACGAATACGCGACATCTGTTGAACTTTTTGACTTAAAGAAAGTCGATGTTGTCGCTGATAGATGGCACTGGGGCGAAGTTACCTACGCGCCGATAAAACGTCCGACAACTAATAAAGATGGATTTGGACTTCTTGGTAGATCTGGTTGGCGCTGGGTAGAACTGTTTCTCTCCTCGAGAGGCGTCTCGCAATTTTTTATTGACCAGCCAACAGATGTCATTAAAAGTCGATTGATTTCCCGAGGGGACGATTTTGTCAATATTGATGAACTTGACCAAATCATAAAACTTTATAGTATAGCTCAAAAAAACACGTGTGATCCAGTAACGGTGATACGTCCAGCAGACGGAGCCGAGGGGATCAAACAAGCCGCCAAGAACATAGTTCTTAGGGCAAAGAGAAAAATGCAAGACGTTGAAAAACTGTTTCAGTTTCCAGAATACATCGGAAGTCCTGAGCCAGACGTACTTCTTGTCGGCGATCGAAGAAACAACCCTGGAAAAACAATCCTACCGTTCATGCCAATTGACGGCAATTCAGGCGAGTATCTGATGTCCGCTCTTCCAGAAAAAATATGGAGAACCGTGGGAATCATCAACGCTGGTGACATCTACGGAGAACGACTGTTTTCCTTGTGGGATACGCTTGGAAAACCACCCGTCGTTGCGCTCGGTAGAGAGGCAGAACGGCAAATTTACTTAAACGGAATTCATTTTCCAGAATATGCTGTACTTCCGCATCCTCAGTATGTTCGCAGATTTCACCACCACGATAAGGGACAGTATGGGCTGGCGATAGCTGCATTTTCTAATAGAATAACGGCAGAAATAGAAAGATACAGTCATTGGATACTTCCGTAAGATCTATTGAAATTAAAGATGCAGTCAACGGATATGTTGACCTAGTTAGACACGTACTACTAAACGGAACTCCCGTAGCTCCTAGAGGTCTGCCTACGCTTGAGATTGAAGACGCAGTGATCTACATTGATAATGTTTTTGCTACACTTCCGATAGGTGTCGGCCGCGACGTAGTCACCGGGATTGCTGCTGTTGAATCATGTCAGCTTCTTGCAGGGCTAAGTACTCCGAATCTAGTTGTCGCTGTCGGACCGCAGTTTGAAAAATATGCTGAAGACGACGGAAACTTCTACGGTTCGTATGGAACACGCACGGCAGGTCAGTACGGCGCGGCTATTGAAAAGTTGAAAAACGATAGAGATTCCAGACAAGCTGTTGTCACGATATGGGATCCATCAAAAGACAACAAGCCGCATAAGCGCGATTATCCATGCACTGTGATGCATCAATTCAAGATTCGTAACAACAAGCTAAACATGAGCGTATACATGCGCTCAAATGATGTCTGGCTTGGCTCGGCATACGATTTTTTTCAGTTTACTCGTGTCCAGATCGCAATGGCTAGCGTTCTTGGAATTGAACCAGGAATGTACGCGCACCATGTCGGTTCTCTTCATATCTATGAGACAAATTTTTCAGCAGCTGAAAACTTGAAATACGCGACGATACAGCGAGCAATGCCGACTATTGTCGGAAATTCATGGGATAGTATTGCGTCATCGGCAGCTCGCGTATTAAGTGCCGTTGAATCTCCGCGATCATACGATTTTCTTGAAGAAAACGAAAAATGGTATGCGGACGCGATGATTCAAGCTATCTACAAAAACAAGCACTGAAAGGTCAAGCCGTGGGCGACGATGAAACTTTTGATTTTAAGTCGCCCATGGAAGAAGCGGCGATAAGTATGCATGAGATGTATGTAACGCTTCGTCGTGCTGGCTTTACAAGGCGAGACGCTCTTGAACTTGTAGCAAAAATGCTGATAATGGGACTAAGTGACGCGTCAGACGACGAAGAATATGATATTGACTCGGACATGGATGATGATGACTAATGACAGGCCTTCGTGGGACAAAACTTGGCTCGCCGTTGCTGAGACAATTGCTAAACGCTCGAGGTGTACTAGAGCCCAGTTAGGCGCTGTAGTTGTCTCGTCTGGGCAGCATATCTGTGCAACTGGATACAATGGTCCAGCGGCAGATTGGCCTTTTCAAGGATGGTGCGTTGACTGGTGCGAACGTGCGCAGGGGACGGCACCGCTAGACAATTTGTACGATCAGTGTCCAGCGATTCACGCTGAGGCGAATGCTCTGTTGTATACTGATCGTTCAAGTGTTTTAGGCGGCACGATCTATGTCACAAGTGCGCCTTGTATGCAGTGTGCAAAACTTATTTCAAATTCTGGATTGGCGCGTGTTGTCTGTAAGGTTAGACCTGATGATGTGCATAGACGGCCAGAGCTCGTTTTTAAATATTTGCAAACATGCAATATTGAACTGACAATTATAGAAGGCAACGACGATGACAGCAACGGATCTTTCGAACACTAAACTTCACCTCGTAGATAACGTCAGCAAAGCAGCTGAATTTATTGATTGGTTGAGTCAGCGACGTCCACATAACGCGATCGCGGTTGACACGGAAACAGGAGAACTTCCAGGCAATCCACGTGAACATGCGCTTTCTCCGTGGCATGGCAGGCTACGTCTCGTGCAGATCGGAGACGGCGAGCAAGGTTGGTCAATTCCATGGCAAGAATGGTCTGGAGTTTTCTACGAAGCAATGGACAAGTTTGACGGAAAAATCATTTGCCATAACATTGCATTTGAGGCAAGATGGTTTGATATTCAGTCAAGATGGAAAATTCCGTGGCACCGCGCGCATGACACCATGATTATGGCGCACGTTGTGGATCCTCTTGGATCTGGCGCTCTAAAACGTTTGGCAGCGCTTCATGTCGACAGTAGGGCTGTTGCTTTGCAAGAAACTCTTGATGTTGAACTTGCAAAAAATGGATGGACATGGGGAACTGTCCCTACAAATTTTGAACCGTACTGGGCGTACGGTGCTCTCGACTGCGTTCTTACCACTAAATTGTGGGAAATGTTTTATGATAAGTGCGGTCCGAACGGTCCGTATAGTAAAGCATATGAACTTGAAATGGCTACTCGTCGTATTGTCACAAGAATGGAACTAAACGGCGCTCGTGTAGATCTCGAGTATTCAAAAAAGAAATACGATGAACTGACGCAGTACACTGATTCTGTCCGATCATGGATACGTCAAAAATACGGAAACGTTTCGATAACAAGTAACATTCAGCTTGTAAAACTCTTTGAACAACTTGGTGCTGAGATTACAGAGTTTACTCCTACTGGACAGAAGTCATGCACCAAAGATCAATTGAAAATTCTTTTGCGCGACGGTAATAGTGACGTTAGAACACTTGCCGATGTTGTGCTAAAACAGCGCAAGGCTGACAAGCTTGCAAATACATACTTTAGCAACTTTCTTACTGAATCAATTGATGGAGTCGTTCATCCGTCTGTAAAGACTCTTGGCGCCAGAACTAGTCGTATGTCAATTACTAACCCTGCGCTGCAGACACTGCCAAAGGGTGATTCAACTGTTCGCCGTGCGTTCATTCCAAAGGATGAAGATCATGTGATTATTACGTCTGACCTTGATCAAGTCGAGTTTAGAATGTTTGCTAGTCTTTCACAGGACGCCAACTTGATCTCGCTGTTTAATTTGGCTGACGCTACGGGATCCGATCCTTTCACGGAAATAGGCCGTGAAGTCTACCGCGATCCATCGATGGCAAAGTCAGATAAACGTAGAGGACTGATCAAAAGTATGGTTTATGGGAGACTGTACGGTGCTGGAGTGGCTAAACAAGCGCTAACAGCTGGAGTTCACGAGTCGCAAATGAAACAAGTTTCTGACGCGTTTGACAGTCGTTTTCCTGGTATGGCCCATTTTCAGCGACAAATTGAAGACATCGGAACTAGAAGACTCAGGAATGAAGGTCAAGGATACGTGTTTACTTGGACTGGAAGACGTCTTCCGTGCGACGAAAACAGAACGTATACTCTTGTCAATTACCTAATTCAAGGTGGCGCTGCCGAGGTTTTTAAAGCGAACCTTGTCAAACTTGATCAAGCAGATTTGACAGAGCTTTTGATCGTACCAGTTCACGACGAAATTGTTCTTCAAGCTCCAAGAAAAGACGCAGAAGAAATTATGCGTATCGTAAAAGATTGCATGACAACAAGTGACGGATGGGCTGTCCCGCTTACTGCGGGAATTGACGGTCCGCTAGAGACATGGGGTGACAAGTATTAATGCGTAGAAATAAGTACATTGGAAAAGCTATTGAACTTGCCGCAAAAAGTAAGTGCAGGCATCGTCACGGATGCGTTGTCGTAAAAAATGGGCGCATCATTTCCATGGCAACAAACAAAAAAATTGGAGATCCAAGCATTGCATGGAGAACCTCGCATATTCATGCGGAGTTTGGAGCAATTATCGCCGCTGGAACACAAGCATCTGGGTCGCACGTGTATGTCGCGAGAATCAGCGCTGACGGAACCCCTGTGTCGTCTAAGCCATGTAAAAAGTGCGAAAGTATGCTCGCACGTTCTGGAGTTGCAAAGGTCGTGTGGACATGAACAGAATCATACTTTCCGTAGACCCTGGAAAGAAAAGTGGAATAGCGATATTCAGATTTTGCGGAGATGAACCAGAACTCATGCATTCTGGAGAGTATTTAATGCGTGAATATCACTCTTCAATAATCTCCGCGATAGTTATGGCGCAGAAAACCGATGCCATTTTTGAGGCTGTCTGCGAGAGATTTACAATCAATGCGCAGACGATTAAAAATTCTCAGTCACCGTACAGTCTCGAACAGATCGGTATCTATAGATATCTACTGCTGTCAAACGGGATTGACCCAGAGTCAATCATAATGCAGACGCCTGCAGACGCAAAACGAATGTTTCCAAATGACGCGTTAAAGAAACTCGGATATTGGCATTCCGGCGGGGAGGGTCACGCACTTGATGCGATTCGTCATGGTCTTCTTAGGTTGGCAAAAACTGGATGGACTCCAACGCGTCTTCTGCAGTAAATACTGAGAATTTTTATGTGCGTCTGTCACATTTTGTCTTAGTATATGGTATAGTCATCTTGAACTTAAAGAGGTAGTAGATGTCAGTTGACGTAGAACTTAATGACGAAGGCACCCAAATTAGAATTGATACCGAGTGGCGCTACAAGGAATTATGTAAAAGCATTCCTGGTGCTACATGGTCGGCTTCAGAAAAATCATGGAAAGCACCTCTCTCATGGTCAACCTGTCTAGCTCTGCGTTCAGTGTTTAAAAGTGATCTAAGCATCGGACCAAAGCTATCTGAATGGGCAAGAAATGAGCTTTCTAGAAGAATCAATCCGTGCAATGAACTCCGAGATCTTGAAGACGCGGAGGGAGACGAAAAACTATTTCCGCATCAGCGTGCTGGTGTCAAGTTTTTGTCAACAGCCAGGCGAGCCCTGTTAGCTGATGAACCTGGTCTCGGTAAAACTGCGCAGACAATCCGCGCACTAAAAGAGATCAATGACGGCGGTGAAAGTGTTTTTCCAACACTTATTGTCTGTCCAAATACTCTAAAGAAAAACTGGAAACGAGAGTTTGAAACCTGGTGGCCTGGAGTAAACGTTCAAGTAATCACTGGATCATCAGTAGCTCGAAAAAAGCAGTTTGAAGAAGCAGCAGACGTTTTTGTTGTTAACTGGGAAGCTCTTCGTTCTCACTCAAAGCTTGCTTCATACGGTTCTGTTGCTCTTGCGCGTTGCACCTCCTGCGGAGGTCACGACGACAAAGTCAGTGAAAACCGCTGCGAGGTACACAAGAGGGAGCTCAACAACATTGATTTCAAGGCTGTCGTTGCTGATGAAATACATCGTTCAAAGGAACCAAAAAGCAAGCAAACGAGAGCTTTGTGGGCAGCTACTGGAGACGCGGATATTAGGTTTGCGCTAACTGGTACTCCAATTGCAAATGACGTTCTTGATCTTTGGTCGATTCTTCATTGGATTTCTCCAGAAGACTGGCCGAGCAAGACAAGATGGATTGACAGAATGGTTGACACCATGATGAACGCCTTTGGTGGACTCATGGTCATCGGCGTCAAGCCGCACATGGAGCAGGAATTTTATTCGTCAATAAATCCAAGAATGCGAAGAATGCTGAAAGCCAGAGTTCTTCCATGGCTTCCACCAGTTATCAAAGAACGACGTGACATTGAAATGTCTACAAAGCAGAAAAAAGCCTACGAGCAAATGCGCGATCTCATGATTGCCGAGCTCGAGAACGGCGATGCTTTGACTGCTCCAAGTACACTGACACAAACATTGAGACTTCTGCAATTTGCAAGTTCATTTGCAGAAATTAACGTTGATGAATTTACTGGAGAAGTAGACGTAAGACTTGCAGCTCCGTCATGCAAGGTTGATGCGCTGATGGACGACATCGTCAGCGGCGACTTTGGCGATGACTCTGTCGCTGTCTGCGCCGTGTCACGACAGCTCATCGAACTTTTGTCGTCTGAAATGACCAAAGCAAAGATTCCCCATGGACTCATTACCGGCGCGCAAACAGAGGACGAGCGTCAACGAGCTATTGATGACTTCCAAAGTGGACGTATTAAGTGGATTTTATTTACTGCACAGGCCGGCGGAGTTGGTGTAACGTTGACCGCTGCTAGAAGAATGGTCATGCTGCAGCGTCCATGGTCTCTCGTCGACTATAAGCAGGCTCTAGACAGAGTTCATCGCATCGGCAGCGAAATACACGATTCAATTTTGATCATCGACTACGTCACCGAGAACACCATTGAAGAGCGCGTTATTCAAGTTCTCGACACAAAGGCTGACAACTTTGAGCAAATCGTAAAAGACAAGGCAAAACTCCTAGAATTACTTAAGGACGAGAGGTCAAAGAAGTGACTGTATTTGAGACACCTGTTCAAATATCTTCTAAGCCAATAAAAATCTCCAACAGCGAGATACAGACGTTTAAAGACTGCCGAAGAAAATGGTGGTTAAATTACTATAGAAGACTTCAACCTCTTCAGCAAAATTACACCGGTGCTCTTGCGCTGGGGACGCGGATACACGCGGCCCTCGACGAATACTATTCAAAAGGAACTCCTCTTCTCGAGGCGTACGCTAACTACGTCAATCAAGATAAGCGTGAACTTTTGCTGGCGTTTAGAGAAACAGTTGAACTAGATACTGAAGCTGAACTCGGACGAATCATGCTCGAGGGATATCTTGAATGGGTTGAAGAAAACGGAATTGACGCTGAACTTGAAATGATTTCAACAGAAGAAATCATAAGTATGCCGATGTTTGACGGCGCCGTCGAGCTTCAAGGAAAGCTTGATATGCGCGTCAGACGCAAGGCTGACGGTGTTCGTCTTTTTAGAGATTTTAAAACAGTAGGCGGCTCCTTTACTGAATTCGGAAGTATTGCCCACATGAACGAGCAAATACTTACGTACATGATACTTGAAGCGGCGAACAATCCCGAGGGAGAGCGTTGCGACGGCGGCATCTTCACAATGCTAAAGAAGGTTAAGCGTACAGCAAATGCGCGCCCGCCGTTCTATGACCAAATTGAGGTGCGCCACAACACGTTTGCACTTCGTGGATTTTGGAATAGACTTCACGGCTCAGTTAGAGATATGATGGCTGTCCGTCATGCTCTTGATGAAGGACAGGACTACAATTATGTTGCCTATCCCAGACCGAGCAGAGATTGCAAATGGAAGTGCCAGTTCTTCGCGATATGCCCGCTGTTTGACGACGGAAGTGCCGCTGAACACGCTATAAGCGAGTTGTTTACAAGCGGAGATCCTTATGATTACTATAAGTCTCAAGAGATGAAAGGAAATGAGTAATGGGAGATGTACAAAGATCATTGACGATCATGGTGTACGGTGAATCGAAGGTCGGCAAATCAACGTTTGCTGTTACCGCGCCGTACCCGCGATTGATGCTAGACGTTGAGGGCGGTCATCGGTTTCTTCCGATCAACGTCAAGTATTGGGACCCTCTTCGGGAGGAGCCGCCGGCTGCCGACGGCACATGGGACACTTGCGTTGTAAATGTCGCGCAGTACGACACTGTTCTAAAAGCCTATCAATGGCTTCAGCTTGGACGTCATCAATTCAAGTCACTGATCATTGATTCGGTATCCGAACTACAAGTAAAGTGTGTTGACAATATCGCCGGCAAGAATCAGATGCAAATGCAGCAGTGGGGCGAACTTCTTCGTCACATGGGTGCTCTTCTCCGTGATCTCCGTGATCTCACGATGCATCCGGTGAATCCTCTCGAGGCTGTTGTCCTAACTGCAATGGCACGACAGGGGCAAGACGGCCGCTATCGTCCGTATCTTCAGGGTCAGCTCGCGATTCAAGCGCCGTATTTCTATGACATTCTTGGAGCGCTATCCGTAGAAGAATTTGCTAGCCAGGACCCGACACAGCTACCGTACAAGGCTCGACGCATGTATGTTGAGCGCACTCCGCAGTACGAAGCCGGTGAGCGCGTTCAGGGCCGTCTCGGTAAGATTGTAGAACAACAGGATCTCGGTGTCGAAAACATGCTCGACATCGTTTTTGGACCCCGTACAGCGGTGTCCGAGTCAGCAAACAAGTCAAAGTAACAACACAGAAAGACACAACAAATGAGCACACTAAACTGGGGCGATCTGATCAATGAAGCCGGTGATTCAGGCAGCTACGATCCGCTGCCCGACGGCGACTACGATCTTTCGATCGTTGAAGCAACAGCGAAGCAGACGCAGACAGGCAAGACGATGTTTTCCGTCAAGGCACAGGTTTTGACCGGTGCCTACGCAAAGAGACTCGTCTGGGATAACCTTGTCGTGTCAACTGACAACCCGACGGCGCTCGGTATTTTCTTCAGGAAGATGAACGCTCTGGGTCTCGGCCGTGAGTTCTTTGCGACCAATCCAACCAACGCGGTAATCGAGCAGACTCTTAAGGGACGCCAGTTCCGTGCGCAGGTCGGCAGCCGCGTTTGGCAGGGTCAGAAGAAGAACGAGATCAAGTCGTACTACTCGGTAAACGCTCAGGCTGCGCCTGCGCCTGCGCCTGCGCCTGCGCCTGCGCCTGCGCCTGCGCCTGCGCCTGCGCCTGCGCTCTCCGATACTCCGCCAGAGTCGCCGTTCTGAGACCTAAAGATTTAGTTGTAAAGCAGGTAGGTGGCTATCGCTGCCTACCTGCTTTGCATCAACAACTACACGCATGGAGCACTGATGTCTATTAAAGTTTTGCTAACAGGATACACCGCGCAGCACATAGGATCAACACGCACGCACGTAAAGTACGGCGCCGTAACTGACATGTATGCAGACATACTCCGTCTCGGAGGCTGCGAAGTTGACCACAGACGGGTACTACCAAATGAAGATTTGACTGGATACGATCTCTTGCTTTGCGGTCAGGTCAGTCCAGCTACACTAGGTGCTTCGTACTTGTATGGCGCACTGGATGCAATCGGCCGAGCCAAAAAGTCGAACGTCGGACTCATGTTCTTTCTTGATGATTGGCAGACACACAACATAGTGTCAGGTCTTAAGACTTTTCACAAAGTTCCAACGAGAGTCGTTCGCGATTCTGCCGTCGGATGTAGAAAAAACCACGATTGGGCTACAGCAAATATTGACAGGATCTATCCTGTAATTGATGCGCTCAACACACGTCCGTGGCCGGCAACAATTGTTCCAAAGTTTTCATGGGGAACTGGACTGAGTGTTGTTAAGGGCCTGAATTCGAGAGAGTGGATTTGGGCTGATGTTAGCGCGTTTGCTCAGGACTACAACACAAGTATTCCAGACGATAGCGATAGAGAACGGGCATGGGTTCTTGGAACTCTGTCGGATCAAACAAAATGGCTAGACAAGCTCGGCCTCAACTGGAACGTCCACTACATCGGAACAAAGCGAACCAAAGCTGAAAAAGTTCTAAGTGAAGTAGAACTGTGCGACGTATACGCAAATTCGTGGGGAGTTCTTGCTGCAAAATATCCACACGCTGGGAGTGGTTGGTGGAGAAACAGGTTTATCCACGCTGTACGGACGCGTTCTATTCTGCTTGCGGATCCACTTGAAGTTTCAGAACTAGGCGAGTCGTATCTGAAGAACCCTAGTGAAATTGAATCAATGACTACAAGTCAGCTTCGTGAACTTGCCGACGCGCAGCGGGATGTTTTTTACTCTAAAGAAACTCCAAAAGAGCAGGTCATTGACACTATCATGAACGCCGTCCATCGCGCGATAGCAGAAGCGCGTCAATGAACTCTATGACTCGTAAAGTTCTTGTTACTGGAACTTTTGCAAATCAGTATTCTGAAAAAACTATCAAACGTACAGCTTCATTTACGGATGGTTTAATTCAGATTTTGACTAGACTGAAGTACGAGGTTGTTATTGCTGCACCTACATTTGATTTGACGGAAAAAGATTTAAGTCAGTTTAGTCATATTTTTATCGGGATAGGCGCTCCAACGAGCGTCTCGGCGAACGGTGCATATCATTCGTTGAACTTAGCTGGCGTGTGCAACGGTAGACGCGGGGTTACACTGTTTCTAGATACCCCTGAGCCATGGAAAATTTACGGCGCTCTGAGAGCGATCGAGAAGGATGAAAATGTTTTATTTAAGACTTTTTACTCTAAACGGTTTGGCTATTCAACTGCCAAAGATGACATAAAAGTTAGAAATAACATCTTTCGTGGGATAGAACTTGTGTCAAGTTTAAGTTCTACTAGGATGGTATATCCAACACTTCCGTGGTCGACAAATCAACTTTTTGGAGTTCCTGATGGTATTAGATCTTCATTTATTCCAATACAGATTGATTCAGTGTACATTGACGATCATGTAAATCTTCCGACAGGTAAGCATGATCACTCGTGGATCATTGAGAATTTGTCATCTAAGTGGACAAAAAATACTGTCAATACTTTAAGTGCAAGATTCATTGAAACAAAAGACATGAAAACAAATTCATGTAGAAAAATCATGGATCAACTTACAAGACGTATTGGAATTATTATTGGACCGCACAATGACGGCGTGACATGGTGGTCTCCAAGGTATTCGCAAGCATTAAACTCCGGAACTGTTGTAGTTACTGATTGGAGATTTACCAAATCTCTTGGGGAATCGTGGAACTATCTGGCTGGGGCAGTAGAAGAAATGTCGCCAATTGATCTTTTTGAACTTTCAATTGCTCAAAAACGATCTTATATTGACGTTTTGCATAGTATAGATCAAATAACGGAACATCTAAACACGATTATGGAAGTAAAATGAGCATCCTGTTTAAAGAATGGCTAAACAAGACTAAAGAATTACAACAAAATGTGTACGGAGTTGACTACTCCGTATTTCACAGCGACTCCCCCGATGATATTCGATCTCTTATTGAGTATCTTAGATGGAACATGTTAGCGATTGACGATGAACTGGCTGAAGTGCGTAAGGCGATTTCTTGGAAGCCTTGGCAGCATGACAAACCGTATGCTGATCGCCACGAAATCATAAAGGAATGCGTTGATGTTCTCCATTTTGTTGCCAACATACTGTGCGCAGCAGGTGCAACAGACGCTGAACTTGATCGCGAATACGTATCAAAGATGGAGCTAAATGCTAAGAGACAACGCATAGGCTACAAAGTTTTATCATCAAATACAAAGTGCAAACTATGCAGTAGAGCTCTTGACGACTACGACGTGTCGGTTTGTCGTGAGCAAGAATGTCCTTCGAGGAACTTATGAGCAGTGCGCTATGGTGCAACGCTTCTGATCTTTTAGTAGTAGAGGGCGATGTTCTCCGCGTGAGGCACGACGCGTATAAAACATCCGCAGGTAGAATACACAATGGTCGACTTGTGCGTGTCGTTGATATTGTCAACGGAGATGTCATAGTTTCAAGTATTGACATGAAATTGCCGTATATCGCGGCGGCGCGTCACGCGGCGTATCGGTTAGAGAAGAAAATTGCCGAAATATGAGCACAGAGATGCAGAAAATATTAGATCGGTTTGCTCGTGGATGGCCTGCAGAAATTTCCTGCAGCAGCGGATGGTACGGAATAATCAAAGATCTTGATGCCGAACTTGCTCTTATCGACCCAGAATACCAAATTACACAGATTAAAGAAAAATTTGGAACTCTTAGGTTTTACTTTGAGACAAAGTCACCGCGGTTTATTGAAATGCACGAAATAGTTTACAAATACGAGGAAATTTCTGCTAGAACATGTGAGATTTCTGGACTTCACGGGGTTTTGATGAGTAAAAACGGACACATGAAAACTTTAAATTCAGATGTTGCTGATTCCAGCTACATCATCATCGAGGTAAATCAAGAGAAATGGCGTAAATAGACATGAGAGCAACTGTCAAATTTGAAGCGTCTGGCGCAACATTTAAAGAAGCAATGAATCTTTTGATAAACGAGTGGCGCGTATTTTTAGATGATAAACTTGCTGAGTTTCCAAGAGACGCTGAGATTACTGTTGTTAAAGAGGCAAGTGAAGAACTAGAAAATGATAAAAAGCAGAAAAAGTATCACGTCACATATGTTTCTCGTGCCCAATTTGATGTTGATGATGTAATTAAATGAAGCAAAAACGATCACCAAGAGAACAGATGCTAGTTGACGCTGCAACGATTATTTCTGGTCAACGCGACACTCAATACGGCGGTCCGGAAGATAATTTTGACAGAATCGCTACGCTTTGGTCAGTAATTTTTTCACGTAAGTTTTCTAGAGAAGATGTTGCCATGGCAATGATTGCGGTTAAGTTAGCCAGGTTTGCGTCTGGAGCTGGATTTCAACCTGATACGTGGACTGATATTGCCGGTTATGCAGCGTGCGGATATGAAGTTGGACTGCTCGAAAATACAAACAATTCGGCAACGGAAAATAGATAATCCATGCTACAATTTGTACTATGACTGATCATAGTTTTATAGACTGTAACGGCTTGGCTGGATTTATGAGCCTCGGATTCGTTCAGTCCGGAATGCAGATGAAGCTGCGAACTGGAACTTTAAATTTTGGAAATGCTGTTGCTGAAGTAAACAGACATCTTCTTGGCGACAATTGGTCTGCTGATTTTAGCAATGAACCAAGTGACTGGCCAACGCCGCGCACGGACGCGGTTGTCGGGTGTCCTCCGTGTTCGGGATGGTCTGTATGGTCTGGACCGGCAAACCGCGGACCAGAATCAGCGGCACACGAGCACACGAGGGCGTTCATGAGATACGCCGCTAAAGTTCGTCCTAGAGTTGTTGTCTTTGAGTGCGTCCAGCAGGCGTATACGCAGGGTCGCGAGGTAATGCTTCAATATAGATCAATGCTTGAAGAACTTTCTGATAAAAAATATGATCTATACCACGTAAAGCATAATAATCTTCAAGTCGGTGGATTTTCGTTCCGTCCGCGGTATTTTTGGGTCGCAATTGAGAGTGGTCTACCATTTGGAGTACACGTTGACCCAGTTGATGATCTTCCAAAGATCACAGACATTATTGGAGATCTCGAGGACTTGAGTGTTACTTGGGGCAGCCAAAGATACGGACAGATTGCTCCGTCGAAGTGGGTGCAAAGTCTTAGAAATTCAGACGGACTTATTGACGGACACATGGTAAAAGAAAACATGGAAATGCGTCGTGTTCAAGATATTTTTGACATTCTTGGAAATGACGGATGGAAGCCAAATGTGGGACTCGGCGATGCGTTAAAGGCTGCTGTTGAAAAGAACGGAAATAAATTTCCGCAATCATGGCTGTCACAAGAACAAAAGGTTCGTTCAAGAGACTACTATCTAGGATTTTCAACAGGGTATCGTTGGAACAGAGATTCGCACTGCAACGTAATGACCGGCGGAGCACTTGACCACGTCATTCACCCGACACTTCCACGAAGAATAACTCATCGCGAAGCTGCAAGAATACAAGGTCTTCCTGACAATTGGAAGTTTGAAGAAGTAAAAACATATTCACCTCTAGCAAGTACATGGGGCAAAGCCGTCGCCCTTCAAGCAGCGTCATGGATCGGTAAAGCCGTCGTGTCAGCGTTGGACGGCCAGCCTTTGGGTGATTCTGGCCAAAAAATTGGCGACCGAGAGTACCTTCTTGACACAGATAAGGGATTCAGTCGTCAATTCGTCCAAAAAACATACTACAAGAAAAACTAATCAATGGCTAATATCGCAATCATTGGCACAGGATACGTCGGACTCACTACAGGCGCGTGTTTTGCTAGTCTAGGTCATGATGTGATCTGCGCAGACATTGATCAAGAAAAGATAGATAAACTCAATAGTGGAAAAATTCCAATAGTAGAAGACGGACTTGCCGATCTTGTTGCATCTGGAATTTCAAATGGGAATCTAAAGTTTATTCTCGGTTCTGAAAATGCTGTTAAGTTTTGCGATGTTGCTTTTCTATGCGTGCCTACTCCGCAGAATGACGATGGATCAGCAAACTTAAACTATGTTTTAGATGCGGCAAAGCAGATTTCAAAGTATCTTCCGCCAAATTCAATTGTTGTAAACAAGTCAACAGTTCCAGTTGGTTCAACCGTTCTCGTGTCAAATGCATTGAACAGACCGGACGTTGCTGTTGTTAGTAATCCAGAATTTTTACGTGAAGGTTCAGCAGTATCAGACTTTTTTAACCCTGATCGAGTGGTTGTTGGCTGTGATGACTTTATTGCCGCAGACACTGTTGCGGATCTCTATTCAAAAATATCTCCAAAAAAGATTCTAGTCACTGATCCTCAATCAGCTGAATTGATCAAATACGCATCAAATGCATTTTTAGCTGTAAAACTCAGTTTTATAAATTCAGTAGCTGAAATGTGCGAAAATGCTGGATGCAACATAGATGATGTTTCATTTGGTATGGGTTTGGACGGGCGCATAGGCTCGCAGTTTCTGAAGGCAGGTCCAGGCTGGGGCGGTTCGTGCTTTCCAAAAGATACTCGAGCGCTTTTGCATATGTCTAAAAAACTTGATTGTTCGTTTGATCTTTTGCATAGTGCGATAGAGACAAACAACCACCAGTTTGAGAGAATCGCGCAAAAAATTTTGTCAATGATTGATTCTCGAGTCACTGAAAAGATTGTTGCAGTGTGGGGATTGACGTTTAAAGCTGGAACTGACGACCTTAGAGATTCTCCAGCGTTGTCAATTATTGAGAATCTAGTTCAACGTGGAGTCAAAATAGTAGCGTATGATCCGACGGTACGCAAAAATCATCAAGCAAATCTAGAAAATCTGCAAATTGCAGATACAGCAGTTTCAGCAATAAAGAACGCTCATGTTCTAGCGGTGTTGACAGAATGGCAAGAATTTAGTGACATTGATCCGTCGATCGTAGCTAGTGAAATGTCAGTCCCCGTTGTTTTTGATGCGCGAAATATTCTTGATAAAAATCTTTGGGTAGGTTCAGGAGTTATGTATTCTGCGATTGGACATCAATGACTCATCATCTTGTAGCTGGTGGAAGCGGATTTATAGGATCACATTTGGTTGATCTGTTTCTGTCTCGAGGGGACAGCGTTACAGTTGTAGATAATTTGGTCACTGGCAGATACAGCAATATTTCTCATGCTAAGAAAGATCCAAGATTTAGATTTGTTCAGCACGATATTGTTGATCCGTTGCCGCCAGAAATTGCTGATGACTGGTATGATACGGTGCTCGACCTTGCTAGTCCGGCGTCTCCACTAGATTTTTTAACGTTGCCACTTGAAATTCTTGCCGTTGGATCTATCGGAACAAGAAATCTTTTAGATCTAGCTGCCAAGCAGAACGCAAGATTTTTTCTAGCGTCAACAAGTGAAGTGTACGGTGATCCGCTAGTGCATCCACAATCTGAATCATATTTTGGAAACGTAAGTTCAATTGGCCCGCGAAGTTGCTATGATGAGGCAAAGCGGTTTAGCGAAGCATTGACAATGGCGTATCATCGTGTAAATGAATTGGATATTCGTATTGTTAGAATTTTCAATACATATGGCGAAAGAATGCGACCAGACGACGGGCGCGTCGTCAACACGTTTATATCTCAAGCTCTCAGAAATGAACCGATAACCGTCTTTGGTGACGGGAAGCAGACACGAAGTTTTTGTCATGTCTCTGACGAGGTGCTTGGACTTGCAGCTGTTCTTGACGGAAATATGGCAACGGGTCCCGTCAATGTCGGCAACCCGCAGGAATGTACCGTGCTAGACCTAGCAGAACTTATTGTTGATTTGACAAATTCTAATAGTCAAATAGTGTTCGAAGATCTTCCGCTCGAGCGGGAGGGAGATCCACTGCAGCGATGCCCGGACATTTCGCTGATTCAAGAACTGTACGGATGGAAACCAACTGTCTCTCTTAGCGACGGACTAGAAAGAATGATCAAGTGGTTTCAAGAAACTGAGATATGATATAGTATCTCTAATCTATTGACGGAGCGACAAATGCAATCTTTTCTAGTTTCGACTGAGTCCTTTGACGACACGGCCAGGATTCTTGACAACAAGCGTCTACACAAACAGACGCTCGAGGCTTGGCAGTGCCTGTTGACAATTACCGAGTTAGACCCAGACGGAAATCACCGAACGCCAAAAGGCTGGTCGTCGCACCCTGTTGTCAAAATGTGGCGCGGATACGAGACGCTGTTTGTTGGATATACAATTTCAACATATCTCGAGTGGCGTTGTCGTGGCTATAAATCCACGATGCTTCCAAAAATCTTGAATACATACGACAAAGCTGTAAGTCTCGGACGAATTAGCAGTGACGTAAATATTCCACCCTGGATCAGTGATACAGAATACTTTGATCGACTGTGCTCTACACATCGAACGGCGCTCTTGTGCAAAAATTATTCATGGTATTCGCAGTTTAACTGGCCAGAGGACACCGGAACTGCCCCGGCAACATACGAGTATCTATGGCCACACCAGGACGGTTTAGTTCAATTTTGACACTTTTCTAGCAAAAGTAGTATAAAATACCTTACGCTATGAAGGACTCAAGAATTGGCGAATCACTCTGGTTGGAATGGCTTGGTGATGCTGATTTTTCGATGGTAAGTCAGTTTTCTGCTGTCTACTACACAGAAGACCACGTTGACATTGAAAATGAAATTGTTAAACGAGCGCTTGCCTCGGCTCTTCAGAGAGATGGAATAGCGATAACGCTATCAGAAGGTTTTAAGTTAGTTGAATCAGCGACAGTATCTCATAAGTACGCTGGTTACATAGACGAAGAATTTGAACCTGTCTTTTGCGATGAATTTGGAATGACTGACACCGGAGATACGACCGACGACATCACGCCGATAACGTTGGTGGAGCTCCGGTGGCAGGAATAAGAGACCATTCATGGCAGGAATCCGGACTGTGTTCACAGCCAGAAAACGCTCATATGGCGTCATATTTTTTCTCGAATATTCCAAGAGAAAAATATGATGCTAGAAATCTTTGTTTTTCGTGTCCTGTTAGAGAAAGATGTCTAAAGTACGCGTTGGAAAACAAAGAACTTTGGGGTGTTTGGGGTGGAAAAGACGAAGATGAAATCCGCAGAGCGCTATCAGTAACGTGTGACGGTAAGGAAATACGAAGAAATCGGTTTCCTAATTGCCCTTTCTGTGGCGCTAGACCTTCAAAATTAGAAGTTGTTGTCGCGCCGACACCAGAGGGTGGTCGCTGGTCAACTATGAAACTTGTCAAATGTTCTACATGTGACTTTACATGGAGAAGTAGAACAAGCGCAAATGCTGTAACAGCCTATAAGGCCAGTCGCGCAAAGGCAAAGAAGCAGTGATCTACTGATCCTGACCATCGACGGCATTTTCAATGTCATCGATGTACTGGTTTAGTGCGTCAATTGTTGCTTCTAGTACGGCAATTTTTGCTGTTTTTTCTGCTATTTGTTTGACAAGATTGTTGACAACGGCGTTGATATCTACTTGTACTTGTTGCATTGATCTTTCCATTTATTTGTTGGTTAACTGTACCATCCGTTGCGACCGTCGCGCAACGTGAGAAGTCTATTGATCCATTCATCATATAGATCAGCACAGTGTTCAATTCCGCAGATCGAGATCGCGTGATCTCTCCACCACTGGCCTCGTTCGTGGGTTGGATTTTTTACCAAGTTCACAGCTTGATTAAACATTCTGTAGCGATGCGAGGTTGGCAGAGTTTCTGTGAAGACTCCATAGTCTGGCGCTATCACCGGCACACCCGACATCATTGCTTCCGCGTGAACGCCTTCCCACGGACCTATGTAGAGAGTCGGACAAATAAATACTTCAGCCTCAGCAAAAAGTTTTACTCGATCTTCGCCTGTCACGGCGCCTACGTGTTCAACATCACCTTCTATGATTGTTCCGTCAGTTGCCACTATTTTTGAACGGCTTGCTTGAGCGACACCGCCTCCTGCAAGTACAAGTTTTAGTCCCGCAGAATTTGCTATTTGCGCCGCGACATGCGGTCCTTTTCTGTTGATGAGTCTGCCAACGAAAAGAGCGTATCCTTTTGATGAAGCCGTACGCCATTCATCCGGTGCTACGGCGTTTCCAATGACCGTATCGAATGCTCGTCCGTTTCCGATATTGTACGCACCATACCTGTTGTGCATCCACGCATACGATTCATAGCACGCGAAGGTGTCATAATGTATTCCTTCGTATCCAACTCCAGGTTCAGTCACTGTATGAGTGTTTTTATAGTGGTCAATCAGTTCGTGAGAGATTGACCCGCCGACAAATCCGATAATGTCTGTCGGTCGTAGTCTCTGACTTAGTTCTGTAAAAACGTTTTTGTGAAATAGCTGCCAATAGTCAAGTCTCGAGTCCCATTCGATTACTGGAAGAACATTTGGATCCCATTTTCCAAAGAATCGTTCCTGCTGTTCGCATGACAACGCTGAAACATCAGCCATGTCACCGCCCCAATATACTGTTACGTCGTGTCCTCGTGATCTGAGCATTCTTGCGAGACGTACAGCTTTTGCTGTAAACGCGCAGGATGAAAAATTTACATCGTCAAATTGCGTATGCGGAAGTCCGACAAGATGAATTTGTGCCATGTCAATATTTTACGATGTATTGGCAAATTTTGCTGACATTCTGTTGTATTATCTTTTCATGTCCTGGAATCAAGAACAAGAGTGGGAACGTCAATGGTGGGGAGACTGCACCAACACGTTTGCCGAAGAAACAAAGCAAATCACGTATGCACACCGTATGGGTTTGGTGAACATGTCGGATGGCGCACACTGGCCGTACTACGATCTCAGCCAGAAGTCGATAATTGACATCGGCGGAGGTCCGGCGAGTATGTTATTGAAATGTCATTCTGGAGGTCGTCGCGTTGTTGTTGATCCGTGTCACTATCCTGAATGGGTGAAAGCTCGGTATGACATTGCGGGAATTGAGTACTTCGTTGAAGCCGGTGAACACATTGACCAAGTGGCCGCAATTACTGAAGGCGAACGGTTTGATGAGGCTTGGATTTATAACGTCCTTCAGCACACTTATGATCCGAAGCGAATCATTCACCATGCTCGTACTTTTGCTCGAAAGGTGCGAATTTTTGAGTGGATTGATATTCCGGCTCATCCAGGGCACCCGCAGGAATTGAAGGCAAATCTTTTGGCCGAATGGCTGGGTGGGTTTGGTTTTGTGGAAGATTTCCGTCCACGCCCAGAAAACGGATGTAATTGGATTGCTTTTTGTGGAGCGTTTGACGGCTACTGAAGTGTTACTTTGATGCCCCAGTATGCTCCGGTCAATGTCAAAACTGTGTCTTGAAGTTTGATATTGAATTTCGCACCCGGGTCGCGAAGCGCTACCGAATGTGCTGTTGTAGTGATTGCCGTTGCGGATTCAATTGTCGCAGAAAAAGCAAGTAAAGAAGCATCAAAAATTGATGCTGATGGCGTTGGAACCTGATTGCCGTCAATAACTATTGATCCCGTTGCGCCACTGGAGGCGTAAGATAAAACACGCCCCGTTGCGGTCAAACCGTTATATGAGACACTGGAGTTAATGCTAAGACTTCCAGTTCCTGCAGAATAAACAATTCTGTAGAGCGCCACGGCTACACCGCCGTACTGAGAGCACTGGACCCAACATGAGTCGCATCTTCATGTACGACAGCAAACACGTTGTACACGTCGTCGTACCAAGTGAACGAGTATGTGCCACCGTTTGCTGTTGTGGTTGAACCAATGTATTCAATATGCCCGCCCGGATCAAAGTAGAAGAACCTGACCGTAAGCCCAGCGCCATCGGCATCTACATAACCGGATACGGTCCCGGCAATAGTGCGAACAATTGAATGGTAGGTAAACATCATGCATAGGCTGAACCAGCCTGAACCGCCAGCAATATGAGCACGCCAGCGTCGTGTCTGCTCAAGATCGACACGGTATGGGTCTGGGTCGGACGGCCAGCGGTTGAACAGGAACCTCATCTGAGCGTAGATCGGGAAAAATCCGACTTCTGGGTCCGTTTGGGATACGTCGATGTAGACCTGCTCCCAGCGGGTGCCGCCCTCAATGGCAAGGCGCTCGGCAAGAACTGTGAACCCGGCGGGCGTGAGTGTGCCAGAAGTGGTGGTGATCATCTGTACGCCAAGCGCAGTAAAGAAGTGATCAGCTTCCGGCACCGACGGAGCAATAGCGGTCGTGGTTACAAGATCGGCAGCCGCTCCAGTACCGTTCTGGATAATGTTGTAGTCAATAGTATGGTTATGCGCTCCAACGCCCTGCGTTGCTTTGCCGCTCGTGTAGTTGACAATCCAAAATCCGCACAAGTTCCACCCATAGTCGGCCGTGTCGGTGCGGTACACGTCGAATGTGAGGTCATTCAGCCCACGGGCCAGCGTAAACGCCGTGTCGTTGCGGACCATTGCGCAGTTCGCCCCGCAGAGCACAGCGGCAGCGTCGGTGTAGGCGACGAACGAACCGGTGCCAACCCTCATGTTGAGACCAGTGATCGCACCAGCCTGCTGCCAAAAGCAGTAGAAGGCGATGCGGTTGGTGGTGATGGTGCCCGGTTCTTCGATCCACAGTTGGCGGTCACCCGACTGGTAATCGGTGGCGGTGGTGCCACCCATCGGGGAGGCGAGTTCCATCGGGAGTTGCAGCGAGTTCATGATCGACGTGCTGGTGGACGGGTTGAACTCGTAGGTGACGACCATCCACGCTTGCGGGTGGTTGCAGCGTGTGAGTGTTTGGCTGATGTTGAGCCGCCACGTCTGCGTCGCTGCGGTGGACGGGTAGGTGCCGGTCACGTTCCACACGTACCGGTAGATCCGGTCGGAAGCCAAGACGCTTTCGTACAGGCCGGTGGTGACTGTTGCCGTGCCGAGGGTGAGAACGAGGTTGTGGTCGTTGGTGACACCGGCGTTGGCCGTGTTGCCCTGCAAAACGATGTGAATGTTGCGATATGTCTTCGATGCCTCCGGCAGGTAGGTGTCGAGCGCCGGTACGGTGTCGTAGGTCGTGATCGTGTTGGTGATGACATCGGTCGGTGCGTTCAGCGGGATCATCACCGTCTTGATGTGCGTGGCGCTGGTGTCGTCGTACTCGTAGGTGATGTCCAGCGTCACCGACACGTTCGCAAAGTTCGCGTTGTTCGTGGCGCTGTTGACCTGCACTTGGAAGTCGCACGTCATCGACGTGCCGGTCCAGTTTGTCGTGAAGTGCGACGTGTAGTCGACGGCGAACCACAGCGACATATTCTCGCCCGACGCCGTGAGGGTGTTGGCGTTCGACACCGTCGTGTACGCCGCCGCACCGAGCCGCAGGCCGAAGTTCTTGTTGGTGATCGTGTCGCCGGTCGCCGTGTTGAGGTCGTCGATCGTGATGTGGGCGACGACGCTGCGAAATACTTTCGAGTTCTCAGGCAGGTTGATCGTCAACTGCGTCAGGTTTGTCGTGTTGTTATCCGTGTAGGCGTTCAGCGTCGCAAACGCATACTTGACTGTTTTGAGTCGTGTAGCCATCAGGTGCCCCTTTAGGTGTAGAACACCTGAACGACGAGGTCCGATCCGGCAATGGTCGAACCGATTTGATCAACGTCAATTGTAAGGTAATCGCCTGATGCAAGCGATGTTACGTCTGGGGTTGAAGTTAGATCGCTAAAGCTGGACGCAGTGATAGTTGGCCTGTTGGCTTGTGTCGTAAAGATGGTTGTCCCGTTTTTGTTGACGTCCACAATCAATGATGCACCAGTTGGTGCTGTTCCTACAGAAACCGCCACGTTTGAAATTGTGCGTGTTGCAGTCAGGTAGAAACGTGCTGTACCGGTCCCTACGGTGAGTGTTCCTGGAACAGTGAAAGTTGCTGGGGCTGCTGGGCCCGTTACTCCCGTTACTCCAGTTACGCCTTGCGGTCCGGTAGCTCCAGTTATGCCCTGTGGTCCGGTAGCGCCGGTTATACCTTGTGTCCCTTGCGGGCCTGTTACACCTGTTACACCTTGCACGCCTTGCGGGCCTGTTACTCCGATGTCGCCGGTTCTGATGAAATGAAGATACGCTATCGATGAATCTGCTTGAAGAGGTCCGTTGACATACGTGACTGGTACTGTTCTGTATCCTGTCGAGTCTGTCGCCGATCCGGTCACGTTGAATATATTTTGTTCACCGTTTGTAAAGTTGAAGACTAGCTGTCCTTTAACGGTACTTGTCGAGTCTCCCCACGTTGAGTACCATGTTGTTCTACCGTTTCCAAACGCGTCAACGTTGTCAATGTAGATCTCAGTTACTGATGATATTGATGAATTGTTGTATCTAAAAGTGCCGGTACCTGGATCCGAAGAAGTTGTTGAAGTGCTGAATTGGTATCGCGCCCCGGTGGCTGGACCTGTTACACCTGTAACGCCTGTTACACCAACGTCACCTTGCGGTCCTGTTACACCAGTAACGCCTGTAACGCCTGTAACGCCTGTAACGCCTGTAACGCCTGTAACGCCAGTGACACCTTGCGTCCCGGTTGCACCTGTTACACCTGTTGCACCAGTTACGCCAGCTCCGGTTACGCCCTGCGGTCCTGTTGCACCTGTAACACCAGTAACACCTGTTGCACCTGTTACACCCGTTACACCTGTAACACCCGTTACGCCAGCTCCGGTTACGCCCTGCGGTCCTGTTGCACCGGTCGGTCCAGTTGCGCCTGTCGGGCCAGGAGTTGAAACTAGATTCCAGCTAGTTCCGTCCCACGACCAACTAAGAAGGCCAGAGTTAAACACTTGTCCATTTGTGGGCGAGTTAGGAAAATCAATAGGCATAGCAATTATCCTTCAACACCGTAGTGGGTGGAAATGGCAAGAAGTTCTTCGCTGGTAAGTGAGCGACGAAAAAATGCTGCAGCGTAGAAGTCGCATGTTGGGTTAAACCACCCAGAGTTGGAGGCGTTGCCTCCTAAGGTAAATAATGCGCCGCTTTGGATTCCTTGCATTGATCCAGCGGCGGCGGTTGACGATGATAAAACACCGTTCAAAAAAGTGTTTGATGCCCTTCCTTGTCGCGTCGTTGTTGCTGCGACGCAAACTCGTTTTCCATATAATCCTAAAGTCGCAAAGTTGATTCCTGTCACACTGATACCATTGATGAACGGAACAATTCGTGAATAACCAGTTGTTACATCGTATCCGACACCGATATACCATCGTTGGGTTGCTTCTGACCCACTTGCCTGTCTAAACGCCCATGACATGTAGTCACCGTAAACCGAATTTGAGTACGATTGCCGAACAACGACAAGGGCAGTAATGTCGTCTCCACTGGACACATTGAACAAACCACCGGCACTGTTATTGAGCCATCGAGGGAATGCACCCGTAGCAGTAGCGCCAAAACCAAAACACGGCCTCCCGCCGTTCGCGGTGGTCCTCATCAGGATCGGGTAAGTCAAGGCACCGTTGGCTGAATCGTTGTAGGTGATCGACCACGTTACGCCGTACGCGTCGGTGTATCCAGAGTTTGATGTCTCTGATGCTTTCCAAGAACCGACAACTGCACTGGAAGCATCTAAAAGATCAATTTGCGTCCAGTTTCCAGCAAAAGTTGGACCAAAAGAAAATACTGCGCCGCCCGTTACAGCGCCTGTTGTCGGGGAAGACGCTTCATCGGTAAGCCGGTAAGCAGCGTACGATACAGCAGATGCGGGTGCAGTACATGTAATCGGCTGAGTAGCACGCCCAAAAAGCGCAAGGTAATCTTCACCGGCAGGCTTTCGCCAAGGCATCGGCAATATTGAAGATCGAATAAGATCAGCAGTCGGCCCCGCAGTACCTCGATTTCTCCAGTATCCCGAGTTGTTCTCGTAGTATGCAGCGTCCCACCAGCAGTCAGCTGTTGCCAAAATTTCTGCGCCAAGAGTTGATTCTCGCATTGAACCAGCAGGCCACGAACGGGAAAGCATTCCGCCGTTTGACCCTGTAGGACGCTGCCAAGCCCCCGTACTGCTCGCTCCGCCGGAGGTCACAGTTTCAGAAGGTAGCGGACTTCCCGGCCAACCAGTGGCTGCAAGATTCATCAGAAATCTCCCCCCAACGCAAACACACGGGTTTGTTGAGCAATGGTAGTGGTACACCCTAAACGCGCATTAGCGTCCGGCAAAATCAGGTTTGCGTACGTAGCGAGGTTGCGGTTAAGTCGTACGGTGTTTGAAGCTGACGCTGCCGTCACAGAAATCTGATCTAGAAGATTCCAGGTTGTTCCACCGTCCAACGATAGAAAGATGTTGATCAATGCGGCGACGTTTGCCGAAGCTTGCCCCGTTGTTTGTGTTGCGCACTGTGTATCGATTTCAAGCACGCGGGTCCCGGCAGCTGCTCCAATGATGAGCGTTGTGATCGTTCCGGTTCCGTCTACTGCTGTGTTTGCTGAGGAAAGCGAAGCAACGCCGATGCGAGGTGTACTAATGAATTGCGGTTGAGTAGCCATTAAGGCCCTTTCTGCGGTTTAGATGAAGAACTGATTTAGAACGATTGTGTTTCCGGCTCCTGCTGGGCCTGTTGAGCCTGTTGAGCCAGTTGGGCCAGTTGGGCCTTGGAATGCTGCTCCAACTTCAACCCAAAAGCTGTCGTAGTAAACGTACTGACGAGCGTTGTTTGAATTTAGCCACTGGTCGCCTTCTTGTGGGCTTGATGGGGGCGTGGTTCCCACATATTGGCGTGGTCCGGTTACGCCGGTTGCACCTGTAACACCAGTTACGCCTGTAACGCCAGTGACACCGGCGCCTGTGACGCCTGTAACGCCAGTGACACCTTGCGGCCCGGTTGCACCTGTTACACCTTGTACACCTTGCGGTCCTGTTACGCCTTGTGCGCCTGTTGCACCCGTTACACCCGTTACACCTTGTACACCTTGCGGTCCGGTTGCGCCTGTAACGCCTGTAACGCCTGTAACGCCTG
>Ga0075473_10000003_pt1 | contig 113515 bp, 150 predicted proteins | sample DEB19_08_DNA_FD_76340 | JGI IMG/M metagenome (GOLD analysis project Ga0075473, IMG submission 76340) | Aqueous microbial communities from the Delaware River and Bay under freshwater to marine salinity gradient to study organic matter... | ecosystem: Environmental > Aquatic > Marine > Coastal ... | reverse complement strand
CAGCAGTTGGAACGGGTCTTGGTGGTGCAGCAGTTGGAACGGGTCTTGGTGGTGCAGCAGTTGGAGCGGGTCTTGATGGTGCAGCAGTTGGAGCGGGTCTTGATGGTGCAGCAGATCTTGTAGAAGAAGATGGTCTAGAAGAGGATGCTGGTTGTCCACTCAAAAATCCACCAAGAGCAGAAACTGCTGCTCTTGGTTGAGCAGTTACATTTCTAGTAAAGGCATTAAGAAATCGTGCTTCTGGATTTCTAGAAGTAGTAGTTTGTCCAGTGTATCCCCTCCACCCAGAACCTACAGCATCTGTAAAACGACCAAGAGCACCAGAAATATTTCCACCAACTGCTCTACGTGCTTGTCCAAACTGTTGACGTAGATTAGCGCCAAAATTTTGGGCACCAGGCATACCTAAAATTTCTGTAAGGTATCCTTCATAAAGATCATCCCAAGTATAATCACTAAGGTCATAACCTTCTTCTACAAGTGAATTGACCCAGGATTCAACTTCTTCCCATACTTGCTCTTCAGTAAGTTCTTGTGAAGCATAAACTTCATTATATGCCTCCATTAAACCTAGAGCATCAGTTCCAGTAAGTCTTGACATTGTTTCTCTTTTAATTTTTTATATATTTTTATTTATGAAAAAAGAGGATCTTATTGACCCTCTTGGCATTATTCTTGTTAAGTATCAGAAACCTCTACCATAATTAGTTGAAGCACGTCCACTAGATCCACCAGATCCGCCTGTTGGTTTAGGTACATTTCTCGAAACTAGAGGTGTTCTTGGTCTTTGTACTGGAGCAGGACTAACTCCAACTCTTCCACCTTGAAGATATGGATTAGGTGGAGGAGTTTGTCTGCTGACTCTGGCACCTGGAGGTACTGGTCCACCCATTCTCATTGTTGTTGTACCTCGGTTAGGATCATTTAAAATTCTTTCACCTCTAATATTTTCACCTGGTCTCCTTAATCTACCTGTAGTTGTATATCTAGTATTCCGATTCCAAGGAAGAACATCGTGACCACCTTTTGCCCCAAGTTCTGCGGCAGTTGATCCTAAAAATCCAGTTCCACTACCTAAAATACCTTCAACAATGCTCTGGACCCAATTCTCACTCATGTTAGACATGATTGCAAGCGCACCATCTTCAGTAGTGGCATAACCCTCATCGAGTAGATGTGAGAAAATAATATCATAAAGTTCTACTTGTTCATTTGTGAGTTCTCTAGGAACATAAACTTCATTATATGCCTCCATTAAACCTAGAGCATCAGTTCCAGTAAGTCTTGACATCTTTTTATTGTATGTTTTAAGTCTAAATTTATTTATAAAAAGAGGGACTTAAAGTCCCTCAGAAATCATCCATTCTTTTTCATAATCATAATCACCAAACAAGAACTCATCAGATTCTGCTGCTTGTTTATATGCGTTTAGAATTTCTTGTTCACACCATTCATCATAATTTGAGTCTTGTTTGAGTATTTTAGGGTTCATAGTTTGAAGTTTGCAAATGCATCGGTCTTCATATCTTGTGCAATTCCACCAATTACATAACTTTCGATTTCCGTCTCTTGGGGAGCTACTTGCAATCCTTTAGAAGAAATCCAGTGCTCAGTCCAAGGGAGTGGATTATTCTTTGCAGAAATATCATAAAGTGGCTTAAGTCCAATTGCCTTCATTCTGCGATTTGCAATCCATTCAACATACTGTTGTAACAGTTTGTCATTCAGACCAATCATCGAACCATCCTTGAATAGATACTCGGCCCAAAGTTTTTCCTGATTTACAGCATTCTCAAAGGTCTTGTAGAACCATTGCTCCTCCTCTTTAGCGATTTGTGTCATTTCAAGGTCGTCCCCCTCTTTCCACTTATTCAAAATGTTTTGAGTGATAACCAGATGCTGGTTCTCATCACGAGCAATTAGTGAGATGATTTTTGCACTTCCTTCCATAAGTTTAAGTTCGCCAAATGCAAAACTACAAGCGAAACTGACGTAAAAGCGAATACCTTCAAGAATATTAACGTTTGCAACTGCTCTAAAGAGTTTGCGTTTGAGTTCATACCTTGCCTCTCGTGCGTAAGGTACTTGTTCTAAAGCGTGAATCCACTCACTCGAATTATCATAATGATGAGCACTATTAATAAAATCATTATATGCTTGAGTTACACTCACAGCACGTTCCATAATGCTATCTTCTTTCAGAATCGTATCAAAAACTTCAGATGGGTCTGAATAAACGTTCTTGATGATATAAGTGTATGAACGGGAATGAATCATCTCCATAAATTCCCATACCTTCATACATGCTTCCAGTTCGGGTAGGGAACAGTATGGAGCAAATGCCATACCAGGTCCACGACCCTGAACTGAATCCAACATCACTTGATACTTGAGATTGCTAGTAAAAATATGTTTCTGCTCAGGTCGAAGAGATTGATAATCTCCACGGTCCTTTTGAAGTGAAACCTCTTCTGGTCTCCAAAAATATCCCAGTTGCTGTGTTGTTAGTTTATCAAAAATTGGATACTTATAAGAATCATATCTTTGTATTCCTAATGGTTGTCCAAAAAACATTGGTTGCTTTTTGGTGTCTACTTCATTGGGATTAAAAACAGTCATAGATTCGACCATGGGTTTCTTATCGTTATTTGTTTTAAAATTAAAATCCATATTTTTCTCAGATAGAACAACTCTCACAACTTTCTTTATCCGAACTCATAATATCTTCAATCAATGATTGAAGATCTTGTTTTGTTTCTCCCTCATCATCATTCTTCATATCATTTGTATTATGATAATATGCTGTCTTATAACCATACTTATATTGAGTAAGCATATCTTGTACCATCACACTAACAGGAACTTCATTATTTTCATAATGTTCTGGATTATAAGATCCATTTGCAGAAATCGCTTGATCGAAGAACTTTTGCATAATTGCAACAGTATAAATATACCCACGATTGCTAGGCATATCCCAAAGGAGCGTATAATTGCTCTTAAGAGTTTGATACTGTGGAACAATTTGCTTGAGTGGACCTTTTTTGGACTTTTTAATGGACAGGTATCCTCTAGGTGGTTCAATTCCGTTGGTTGCGTTTGACACAACGGAACTGCTCTCCGATGGCATCTGTGCGGACAGTGCCGAGTTCCGTACTCCGTATTGTAGAACCTGTTCTCTAAGACTCTCCCAATCATATTTCAATTCGTTTGGAACAATTTCATCAACATCTTTCTTGTATGTATCAATCGGAAGAATTCCTTGACCGTACTTGGTACGATGGGAGTATTCACAGGCGCCTTTTTCTTTTGCGAGATTCACAGTTGCCTTAATTAGATAATACTGGAATGCTTCAGTAAGTTCATGAACCAGTTGCCATGCACCAGGATCATTATAATTTTGACCGTGCTTGGCGAGATAATGAGCAAGACCAATATAACCTATTCCAAGCGAACGACGTGCCCTGGTGGCGATTTCTGCTGCTTTTACTGGGTATCCTTGGAAGTCAATCAATTCGTCAAGAGCACGAACAGAAAGATCGCACAATTGTTCTAGGTCATCATTTGATTTAATCTTACCAATATTGATTGCAGAAAGAATACAAAGAGCAATTTCACCTTCTGTAGAATCAATGTGTTGAATTGGTACAGTTGGAATTGTGATTTCTTGGCAGAGGTTACTCATCTCAATTTTATCAAGATAAGAACTATGAGAATTACAATGGTCGATATTCATAATGTAAATACGACCAGTCTCTGCACGTTCTTTCAGGAGTGAAAGAAATAGTTCTTGAGCGCCAACAGTTTTCCTTGGAATAGACTCATCTCGTTCATAACGTACATATAACTCGTCAAATCCATCAGTACCAAAAGCATCATAAAGACCAGGAACGTTGTGTGGGGAGAAGAGTGTGATTTCTTCGTTGCGGATGAATCGTTCATAGAAGAGTTTGGAAATTTGGATACTGTAGTCTAACTTACGAACTCGGTTATCTTCGGTTCCTTTGTTATTTTTTAATACTAGGATGTCTTCGATTTCTTGGTGCCAAATCGGGAAGTGGACAGTTGCTGATCCACCTCTGATGCCGTTTTGAGTGCAACTTCTGACAGTTGCCTCAAACTTTTTGAGAAATGGAATAACGCCAGTGTGCTGAACTTCTCCACCTCTGATTTTAGAGTTGATCCCACGGATTCGACCTGCGTTGATACCAATTCCTGCTCTTTGAGCAACATACCTAAAAATTGCAGAATCACTTGACTCGATACTAGGCAAGGTGTCATCAACATCAACAAGAACGCAACTTGCATATTGACGAAGTGGGGTTCTAACACCCGCCATGATTGGTGTCGGAATGTTGATTTTGTGTTTTGAGATTGCATCATAGTACTTCCTAACGTAATCCAACCGTGTTTCTTTAGGATATTTGGAAAAAATGGTTGCAGCAATCAGGAGATACATGAATTGGGGAGTTTCATGAAGTTCACCAGAACTTCTATCTTGCACGAGATACTTATCGACTACCTGACGTAATCCTGCATAAGTAAACAGATAATCACGATCATGATCTATGATTGACTGAAGTTTATCAAATTCTTCATCATCATAATATGAAAGGATATCTGCATCGTAAACTCCACGACCAACACAAGTCTCTATATGCTGCTTTACGGTAGGACATTCGTGCATACGACCAAACAACTGCTTGCGAATGGCAAACAATAGAAGACGAGCAGCGACAAACTGATAATTAGGGTGATCTAAACTAATCAAATCCGATGCAGATTTGATTAGAATTTCTTGAATTTCTGCGGTTGAAATTCCATCATACAGTTGAATACCAGAAGTCATCTCAACTTGAGAAGGTGACACCCCAGAAAGGTCTCTACATGCTTCTTCAACCATAAGATGAAGTTTATTCAAATCCAGTGATTGAACGTCACCATTTCTTTTAATAACCTTTGTTCCGTTGCTCATACCTTTTTCCAATTGTTAAACTTAATTTTTGCTTCTAAACCTGAGTAGGTATTTGATTCTATCATATCCATAGGATTAAGTCCAGCGAGTACAATATCATTAATATCTTTTTGTTCAATGTATGAGGGCCAAATCACTACTTTTTCGCCACTATCGATTGTTTTTGATAGTCTTTCAATAATTTCTGCATTTCGTGGTTCGTTATCATAAATCCAAACAACCCCACTGAGACTGAGATTGCTGATATCAGCATCAGCGCCACACATAGCAATTGAGTTTGGTATGAATGTGCTATCGAATGGACCCTCGGTAATGTAAACTGTTTTATCTTTTTGAATTGTATTGAGTCCATAGATTTTTGGTGCATTTTCACTCAACATCACAGTGATATATTTAACAGATTTAGAGGAAAGAGATCTTCCCTGAAATCCAATCAAAGTACCATCAAAGTCATAAAGAGGTATTACTATACGAGGTTCATCATATTGAATATCCCTAAATGTTTGTTTTTGCGTATTAGTCCACTTCTTAAATTTGTGAGCAAAATAAAACTTTTCTGAATTTAATTTTCTCTTTTCTAGATATTCTCTGGCGATTTGTATTTCTGATGCTTTGGGTAGATCTAATTTTGTCTTAAAAGTTGGTTTAGTGAATTCAAACTTTGGTTCCTCGACAACAAAGTTTTTTCCAGTGTATCCTTCTTTAAATTTCTCCAAAATATATTGTTTATGAAGAGTTGAATCAAGATCCTTTAGATAGTTATTAAATGAAAGACTCACACCACAATTATGGCATTTATAATTTGTGTTATTTTTTACTGAGTAAAGATATCCTCGTGCTCGATTTTTATTTTTTTGAGAATCTCCACAAATTGTACATCTAAAATTATAGAGATCCGCTTTAACTTTTTTAAACTTTTGAAGACGAGACGATATTAGTCCAATGTACTTGGCATCAATCAAATCCATTATGATGTAGTCATTACTTCGTGCGTTCTAGTCTAACTCCTTGTTGCTGTGGTGTCAAGAGTTTAGGACCGAATGCATTTATGATTCCTATAAGAACTGCTACAAAGGCAATGATTGCCCCCGCTTGCCATCTGAATTTGGATAATCCTTCTACCTTTTTTTCTACATCAGAAACTCTTTTGGAAATAGTAGTATCTGATTCTTTTTGAAAGGTTATCCTTTCATCATGTACGGCAAGCATTTTACAAATATTTTGATTTGTTTCACTCAAGGTTTGAATTGCAGTATCAACTTTTTCTATGATCTGTTCGTGTGCCTTGAATCTTTCTTGAAGAACTGCTAATTGAATTTTTGAGTCGTTGCCGAACATGATTCCTATTGCTATGGTTTCTTTTTAGACCAGCGTTTTCTTGCTCCAGGGAACGTACCCTTTCCTATTATTCCTCTTCTCTGAAAACTCATTACAGGATCATATTTCACAATATTTCCACTCGAAATATTATTAGTAGGAGGAGATGCCGCAATACCCATTGCGCCATCTTCTTTAAGAATTCTAATAATAGAAATGATTTTATCGATGTTCATTAGATTGCCTGCAATTGTGATAAACACTCTTGATCTGGTTCAATATCATGAATCTGTGTTTTAGGATATTCTGGTATTCTATTTAAAAATACTAGAAAACTCTTAATCAAAGGCCAAAGATTTGATTCTAAATTATAAAACAATAATGGTATGGCAGCATCATCAAAGACATTAAAAAGAATTGTTAAATGATTTAGAATCAGATGTATCTTAAGAATACCTGTATTTTTATATCGATTCAAAAGTCTTTTAATGTATTTTATTCTTTTCAGATCATCTTCGAAATCGTCTAAGGTAAGTGATTGTGGGTTATTATAGAATTTTATTGCGAATAACAAATAATTATCTTCATTCAGTTCATCAAATCTCATGGATCACGCTTTAATTGTTAAAGTAGTAACTCCAATACCTACACCAGAAGTTGAACCAGCGCCTGCAACATTCTTAACTAATCCAGTAAGAGAACTAGTTACACCAGCACCTCCAGAAGCATCTGTGATGATTCCAATAACACCAGGAGTCGTATTGATTCTTAAAACAGTTCCAATTCCAGTTGAAGGTGCCGTAAATGCAAAAGCAACTCTATTGCTAACCTGACCATTAAAGGTGATTACAGTTTGACCAACGCCAGGAATATTAACCTGAACAGGAACACCAGTGGAAGCAGCGGTTGCAACAATATTTGCACCAGTAGATTGTTGAATTGAAACCGTTGCCCCTGCAGAACAATAAACAACTTCATTCCAAACTACATGAACATAACCAACTGTATTGGTTGAAATTCCAGTGGTTCCACCGGCACCAATGCTAATTGGGGATGCTAAATTGGGATCCTCAAAGAACACTGCAACAGGAGTTGCAAGACCTAATCCAGTTGTACTAGTTCCTGCACCTGCGGTATTAAGTCCTACCACGGGAATTAAAATTTCATCATGATATGAAGTCGATAGACCAGAATGCATGAGAGAACCATAATGTCTGAAAATCCATCCACGATTGTCTGCAAAGCAATTATAAGGACTTCTAGTTCTATCTCTTGCTTCGAATAGACTCTCTGCAGGAGAGTACTTACCTAGATATTTTGGAATCGCATAATTGTTTGCTGCAGTTTCAGCATTTGTAGAGATGCCCCAAAGAGCCATGTTACTTACCCTATAAATTTCTTATTATATTGATATTTATAAAAAAAGGAGATCTTTACTTTTAAGTCCCATCCCCTTTAATTTAGTATAACTATTGCTTATACCTGAGGTTTGAATAGCAACTTTTTAACAGTAGAAAAAATTGCATCATCAATACTGTTATCGGTTGTTTTTACATACTTTTCAAGAAGATCAATTACAAGTTTCTTAACAGCAGGATGTGTAGCAATTTGAAGAATAAGTGGTTTTAGCAATAATACTATTACACCCATAATCCCCTCAGTGTAAAAAGTGTCCTGTTTTATTTAGTAATCAGTCTCCAGATCTATATCCTCTAATACCACCTGTAGAATCTACAGAATATACATCATTTGGGAATGGATCTGGTTTTGGTTTTCTTTGAGCAACTTTTTGTGCGGGTGTTGGTCCGGCACTAGCAGGTCTTTTTCTCACTTTTTTCCCGGTTTGAGGGTCTTCAGTTCTTTCATTTTTTTGCTTTTCAAGTTTTCCTACACCTCTTTCTGCTTTATGTTGTTCAACTGTTCTTCCACCCCTAGTCATAATTCCTGGAGTTGTTCTTCTAACTTCTCTCATAGCAGGACTTAAACTAGTTCTTGGTTCTCCTTTTCTTGCTCTTGCTCTTTCATTGATTTGATCACCTTCTGGTTCATAAGATGCTGCCATAACAATGGGATTTTTTACTCCCATTGATTGAAATTTAGATTTCACAAGACTAACCTTTGTAGGAAGAGATCTTTTATCTTCTTTATCATCACATCCACATTCAGATTCTTCTTTCATTGCCTGCTTACGAATCGTGGCAAAGTATACCTTTTTTCCCTTTTCGGTTCCATACTGTTGTTGCATACTCGCTTTCATGCCAGAAGGATCATATTTTTGCTTCAGTTTTTTCTCTTTCTTCTTTTTTGTTGCAGTCATCTTTTTTTCTTGCAACAAATTAAGAAATCTAGAATAACCATTTTCAGAAATGAATTCACCATCAGGAACATGATGTGCCATCAAGGCGCTATTATACTTATTTGATGCATTTACACCTCTACTATCAGGTGGATTTACTGTGATTTTATTTTTTCTTGTTGCCAAATCAATTTGATTTTGATTTGCATTTGGATTTACATACTCCGAAGAATCAACCTGTGGTAAATTTGCAAGAGTTGAAACTTCATAAAAATATGATTCCTTTACACTTGAAGTATCTTTTCCATCAGGTACTCCTCCCTTTTTACGCTGAATTGCATTATGAACTGCACCAGCATGTTCTTTTGCACCACTTTCTATTTTACCATCGCCATCATAATCTTTTTTTGCCTTTTTACCTAATACTTCAGATGTTTTTTCGCCTTTTTTTCTTTCGCCTTCATAAGGGGTGCCATACTCGGTCATTTCAACATCAAGACCTTTTGCCCTCAATTGATTAATTTTTTCACGAGTCGCATATCTTACATAGGTGACACCACTATCTGGATCATGAACTCTTACTTTATATTTTTTACCTGAACCCTCTTGACCTTCTTGTAATTCTTTCCTAAGTTGATCCTCATCAATATAATTTGTTTTTTCAACAAATACCTTATAAAGAGCATTCATCATCGAATGAGATGCAAAATCTTTCATTTCCATATCAAAATCTTCTGCTCTCATTGCATTTCCACCACTACTTCCTCCATCACCAAAAAGTCTTTTTCTGACTTCAGATTTTTCAACTTCACTCATTGAACTGTTTTGCATATATTGAGAATATGCGGTACGAAGAGGTACGTTCTCTCTTCTTGCACGATATTTAATGTCATAGACTGCCTGACGAATTCTCTTATCAGGAGTGCTTTCACCGCCTTTTTCAGATCCTCTTTTCTCATCTCTTTCTCCACCACCACTTGGTTTTGATTGTGAAGAGAGTGATGCCTGTGGATGAGGTCTAGAAGGAAGATCCTCTGCAATATGCTTCTTTTTCATGAGAAGAATTAATACTTTTTACTTTTTCCTTTTTTTATTTATGAAATTAATACCATAAGGTTTTCCACCTACTTGCAGATTTTCTGCACCCATTCCAATTGCACCAGGAGTCATCATGGATGCATATTTAAATGCACCTAGTGTCCCCACTAAAGTATTTGGTTTTCCAGGAAGTCTCATCATATTATCCATATGTTTTTCTGAATAAGATTCCTTTACATCCTTAATCCAGGACTTAAACATAATACCATCTTCGGTTACACAAATTAAATGATTTGTACCTCTACGAATAACTCTTCCATTAAGACCAGTATTTAGATTTTCGACAAGTGTTCCAACTTTATAAATTCTACCATTCACATAATTTTCACGAAGAGATTGTTGATCATATTTTGGTGCAATTTCCCAAGTGTTATATCCCTCTTGTTGAATTTCTTGAATACCCATTCCTTGGCGAACCATATCAAATAATTGAATTGCTTCTTTATTTTTGATTGTTGAAGGAAGACCTGTTCTAAAAGTTATAAAATCACCTTCTGCTGCGGCAAGTCTTAATCTTGATGAAGATACTCCGTCCATTCCATTACCATCTGGATCTTGATCTCCTGAGGGAATAACCTCAATTGAATCAAATTGATACAATTGATCATTATAATTATTGGCAAGTTTTTCGAATTCTTTTACTCTACTGGAACCCGCAACAATTCTAATACTTGAATATCCATCATTGTGTGCTCTTTTAAGAACATCAAAAATTGTAATGCAATTAGGATCATTAACAATTCTTTCACTGTGATCCGGGAACATTCTTCTCATTAAAGATATTTTTGTATCTGGATCTAATGGGTTTTTCTTTTTATCCAAACTTCTTGATGGGACAATGATATAATCACTGCCATCCTCTTGAGATATCATTGCCGCAGTATCCATCAACTGTTGATGTCCAATTGTTGGAGGATTAAATCTTCCAAATGCAATTGTCAGAGAACCTTTTGTTTTTTCAACAGGAGGTGGAGTAAATACTGGAGGTTCTTGTGGAATAGGTTCTTCTTGAGGTAAAGGTTCCTGTTGTGGAGGTACTTCTTGTTGAGGTGGAAGTTCTTGTTGTTGCGCCTGAACTGGAACCTGTTGTTGCGATGGAGTTGGATATGCGGATCCAAGAGGAATATTTTTCTCGAATTCACCTTGCTTTGGATCCTTACCACCAATAATTTGTCTCTTATTATAATATTTTAATTGCCCGCCAACAGTCTTTGCCTCAAATTCACCTGTTGCTCTATTATACCAACCACCATGACCATCGCCTACAAGTCCAAGTCTTTTTGCCTGAACAGATGCACCAGTTGCCTCGGTAATAAATTGAAGAAAAGTTTTCATTCTCTCTATACTTACACTTATAAGTGTCTACATTACTCTTATTCTTCAGTTATTTATGAATATTAAAAAAGAGTGTCAAAAGACACTCTTTTAATTAACGAATTGAAGTTAGTTCAAATAATTCTGGATGTAAATTTCCATACTTTCTGAGTAATTCACCTGCCTTTGCATTTGCCTGATTTTCAGTAGGACTTCCGGCATGAGAACTTCTATTATGAAGTCCTTTTTCTATATGTTGTTTATAATGCTCAAATTCATGTGCAACGGTTCTGAAAATATCCATTGGATGACGATTTATGATACTAATATGAATTATATTCTTATTAGAAATTTCACCAAATGCAGAAATCTTTTTGGCAAATTCAACATCATCCACAAGAATAATCGGAATATCATAAGAAAGACGAAGTTCTCTTTTTAGAAAGATCACAAATCTCTTCAAAAAAACTTCAAACTGACCTCTCGTAATTGCTCTTCCTCTTTTTTTTCCTATCAAAGACATTTTTTGAAATATTTATTAGGCACCAAGAACTGCACCGATATTATCATCAATATCTCGAATAACAGTACGAATGTCAGAAATTCGTGGAGGAACACTCACTTCATCATAAGTATATCCTTTTTGAGAATCAAAAAGAATTTGACGAACTGCAGCGGCAGAACGAACATCCATTTTAATTGTTACTTGTTTTTGTTTAGTCATATTTTCTTTGAATGATATTTACTTGACCAAATTACATTATAGTTGGTTGTTAAAGATTTTGCAAATTGTTCTTTTAACATATCAATATCAAACATCGCCTTCTTTTCGGTTTTCTGATCTATAGACACTAAATGTCCCTTCCGGATACCTTGCAGATAATTTTTCATAATTAATTTGCATAATCTCCTCAAAAGAAGTATCCATAGCAATACATAGTTGTGCAAAATACCAGAAACAGTCGGAACATTCCCGGAGCAAATGGACCTTAGCATCATTATTAAAAGGTTTTCCTTGTAACAAGCACTTTTTAATAATCTCAACCGCTTCTCCTAATTCAGCAGAAGCACCAAGAGCAAATGTAAGAAGATGTGTGAGTTCTACACCTTCTGCCTCAAGTTCTGTCATACGAGCAAGAAGTTGCGCAAAGTCACTACTTGCAGGACTTGTTGTTTGGCGAACGAATTCAATATATTTGTTTGTATCAATAATTTCTGTCATATCAAAATCTAAATCCCTCGAATGTTTTTTTGAGTTTTTTGTTTTCATGATCATTGTACTCGATTTCTTGTCCAGAGTCAACTAGATCTGTTTGAGCATTTTGTTCCACATCATAGAGACGCATCTTAGATCGATCAATACCAATTACAAAACGCTTGTTTACAGATTTATCAGAGTATCTGTTCTTAAGTTGTTTAATCATGATCTGATTCATATTATCGAGTTCTTCTGTACTTATGAGAGCAAGAAGAAGATCAGCGGTTGCAGCAGTACCAAAACTTTCAGATACATCTGTTAATTCAATATCAGAAGATGAGAATCCAGATCTTGTTGTTTGTGTCGCTGTTATAAGTGGGACATTGAGTTCTACAACCATACCACGAACTTCTTCTGTGATACTCTTAACATAAGAATAAGAGTTCACATTGGAATTCGATTTGAATCTACTGGATGCACAAATATTCAGGTAATCAATAAAAATTACATCAGGTTTAAATGATTTCTTTAACTGAAGTTCATTTATAAGTGCCTTGAAATGACCAGAATGTGCCGATGCAGTAGGATATTGTTTAATTACCAAATTACCCTGAGTCTTATTCAAAAGTTTCTTCACTTTAGTTTCAAATGCACTTTTGGGTAATGCCTCAAATTGATTAATTGAAATATCCAAAATATTAGCATCGATTCTTTTTGCAATTTCTTCTTCTGCCATTTCTAATGTAATGTACAGAACATTTTTATTTTGAAGTAAAAATGAGGATGCCATATGACACATTGCCAATGTCTTACCCACATTAGGTCCAGCAAGAAGAATATTTAATGTCTTATTAGGGAGACCGCCATTTGTAATTTTATTGAGATAATCTAAATCAAAAGAAATTCTGTTCTCTTTTCGATGATAATAATCAAATCGTTCTTCATAATTTTGAAAATAATCATGTCCAATATTATCATCAAAACTTACAGAAAGTGCTTCCGAGAGAATACTTGGAATGGCATCACGATTTTTCTTTTCATCATTTCCATCGGCAATATGAATTGATTCCATTAGAGCAAGATAGATTGCTCTGTCTCTACACCATTTTTCTGTGGTATCCAACATCCACTGAAGATCGACTGGAAAATCATTAAACGATTTTGATGTATTTCGAATCTCTTTGATTTCAGTTTCGTTAAGATCTGTTCTGGATTCTAACTCAATATTCAGTGCTTCCAGTGTAATCGAAGTACCGTATTTGGCAATAAATTTAACAGTCTCTTCAAAAATGATTTTTTCGGTCTTTTGCTCAAAATAATCTGGTTGAATGAAAGGTATAACCTTGCGCGAGTATTCTTCATTGAAAATTAAATTGCGTAAAATAGTGTGTTCAAGTCGTTCCATTACTTATAATGCAAATATGCGCTCATGATATACTTTGGTCCACTTAATGGAGGTTCACCTCTATGTGGATACATCCATAATGGAGGAAAAATCACAAGAGTACCTCTTTTGGGTTTAATCATCATACCATCAAAAATAGTATTTCCACCAGTCTCAACATCATTAAGATACCACATAAAAGATAAAAATCTTCTGGATGATTCATGATTAGTTACATCCACATGAGTATCAAACCAATCATCTCCACCTGGATTGTATCGTTTAATTCTAAATTGTTCAAATGCGTGTTCTTCGGGAAAAACTCTTTTGTCTATAAATTCATAATATAAATCTCTGTATTCAAAGACTTTTTTAATAATTAAATTATGAATTTCATTAGTCTCTGTAGATAGATTACGATTTTCTGTGAAATTAAACTGAGTGAAATTTGGTTTTGAATCGTTTTCAATTCTTTCTTGCTTATCAGAACACTGCTCAAATAAAGAAATTAAATAATCACATATTTCGGGTTCTAGTGCATTATCATGAATTTTAATCAGATCATTTAATTCAACCATAAGAGAATTGCTCTTTTGCGGCTGCATCAAGTTTTTGCATCACTTCTTCTGTAAAATACTGATCTGGATTTCTCAGAATTTCTTTTGCATAAATTTTCTTACCATCAATTTCGTACCTACCTGCAGTATTTTTCCACATACCCGCTTCCTCACCAAGTTCAAGTAATCCATAATATCGATCCAGACCGCGTTCATCATAAAACAAACGAATCTCAACATTTTGATTCTCCTTACTTAGGCGCGACTTTTGAGTTTTAGCACAAATAATATTTCCTACAACTTCGGTTCCATCTTTTTCTTTCTTCTTTGAAAGATAAATGATTGTCGAAGATGCATACTGTAATCCAGATCCTCCACTCATTTGTTTTCCACTATAAATGCTCATACTTTCATATGTGTGATTTGTCACAATCATTGGAATATTTGCCTGACCAAGTTTAAGAGTCAACATTCGGAAAGCACCTTTAATCAGTTGCGCTTTGGTCATATCTCTCGAATCTTTTTCGGCAAGAGCATCTCCGATTTCCTTATTTGTTGAAAGCATTCCTAAAGAGTCTAGTACAAACATACAAGGTTTGCGTTCATCTTGCTCTTTTTTCAAATACATATCAACTGCTTTAAGTGCCTTACTGCGAAATTCTTCTACAGTAACAACATTTATAACAACAGTTCTGGTTATGTCAATTCCTCTGGATACTAGGAGTGATTTATTGACGGCAGATTCAGTATCAAAATAGAGGCAATAACCATCGGGATTATTATCGAGAAAATTCTTAACAACGGCGAGACTGAAAAAAGTTTTTCCAGTACTAGACTCTCCAGCAATAGCAGTAATCTTATTCCCAGATACACCACCAAATATGCTACCTGAAACCAATGCATTAAAAATGTAAGAACCCGTATCAACATAAGTTTCAGTTTCATCAATATTTGATGCCAGTTGTGCATATTCACCACCAACCTCTTTTACAATATCATCTAGAAAACTTAATTCAGATTTTACTTTTTTCTCATTATTTGCTTTTTTATTAATTGCCATTTTTTTATACTCACATAAAGAACGATTCTAATGTTGTTGTCTTTTCGGTTTTCCAACCAATAATCTCCACTAAACTTTTAAGTGGTTCTAGAAATGATTTCTCAAATTGTAAGTCGTAATCGACATATTTGTCAAGACCTAATTCCTTTGGGAATTTTTGAATGAAAGAAATCACATTCTCATTGATTGTATTTGGTTTTTTGAGATAGATATATTTAATTTTTTCACCATTATTAATTAAAGAATACTTGGTAGTCAACTTCTTTTTTTTAATGTAATGATTGTATAAAAGAGATCCTCTTACATGAATTGGAGTCCCTTTTGTAAAAATATTTTCTTTTGAATAGAACTTGCTAATGTCACTAATTCCTCTTGGAAATGCAATTTGCTCTGGTGAAAGATTATAAAATTCTTCCCTAATTTTACTTACATAATCAATGAGTTCATCTTGCTCGCCATTCATGATAATTTTGATGGCATTCTTAATTTCATTTCTACAATAAGAAGGAGTGGATGTTTTAACTGCCTCAATTCCAGACATCTTAATTTTAGGTTCGGCATATCTTACACCTTCATTATCCCAGACATTCAGAATATAATTCTTTTTCTTTCTCCAAAGAGCAGAAGAACAAATCTTTTCTCTCTTCATGTGAAGACAATTTTGATATGAATTTGTAATCTGACATAATTTATCAAAAGATTTATCAATAAATTCCTGCATTACACCATCACAAATTTCTGTCAAAAAATTTATGATTTCTAATTCTGTAGGTTTCTTATCTTTAAATATCTTATTCACGATTGGTTCAAAATTTAAGAAACATGAATCAGTATCCATGGCAAGTACCAAATCAACATCCTCGGTTCCAGAAATTTTATTCAAATAGGAATTCAAATCCCTCTCAATCCATTTAATTACAGATTGACCTGAATATGTAATCGCTTCGGCATTTCGAATATCATAAAAACGAAAATATTGATTCCCAAGAGAACCAAAGGCAGAGTTAAGACAAATCTTTAATGCCTGTTGATAATTCTTATAAGTTGAAATTTCTTCTTCCAATTTTACAGATGGAGTTTTTTCATATAAAGATTGCGCCTGAAGCATTTTTTTCTTGTAAACGCTTCGCTCATTAAACATCTTTTCCATAATTTTTGGAAGAAATCCCTGAACTTTTTTGCTATACATTGATCCATTGGAACAAATTGTATAATCAGAGTGTTCTGGTTTAACCTGAAATTTATTTTTTATGATTGAATTAATTGAAACATAATCATTTCTTTCTTCAATTAAAGTCTCTGGACTAATGTTATATGTTCGAATTAAAGAAGGATACAGGGAAGCAAGGTCAAAACTACAGACATACTTGAACTTTCCGATTTGAGGTTCTTTTACATGAGCACCCTTGAACTTTTCGGTTTTTTCTTCGGATCCTTTTTTGGATGGAATTACAATTTTATCTTTAATCAGATAATTATATATGATTCCGTCCCACATTCTACCTTGATAATAGACATCTTGTGGATTCACTTTTGCCTGATATGCAAGAGTAAATGCCAATTGAATGAGACTCAGTTTCTTCTCAAATCGACTAATCAGATTACAGTCTTGAACATTATACTTGACGAAAAGATTAAAATCTTTGGTATAAAAATCCTTAAATGTTTCAAACTCGTCATGTTCTAGTTTTCTTTCATTCAATACTTCTTCTGCAACTGTATCAAGACGATTATTTTCAGTATTAATATAGGCAAACTTTTTAAAGAGTTCAAGATAATCTAAAATAGTAATACCAAAAAGATCATAATCAAAAACAACTTTATCCTTTACAGTATATTCTCTACATGTAATTTTTTTCCAAATAGAGAGTCTCTTAGTTTCAGATTCACCAAAGTTCTTTTCAACCCTATTAATGATATATGGAATATCGAATCCACCAATATTCCATCCTGTTAGAACATCAGGATATGCATTTTCCCAGAATGTAAGGAATTTTTGTAGAAGAACTCTTTCATTATCACATTCGTAATAAATGTGATTGTCGAGTTTTTCGGTAAAAGGTCTACTACCCCATGTGTAAGTAATCTGTTTACTATAATCCTGAATTGTAATTAGAAGAATTTCCTCACCTGCCTCCTGAGCATCAATGACACCCTGTTCTGCAGTAGTTTCAATATCTAGAACATACAAACGAATCTGAGAAATATCATAATCTATTGTATCATTAGGATATAATTCAGAAATATATTGATAAATTGGACTCTCATTACCGTAATACTCAAATCCACTAACATCTTTATATTGATCAATGAATTTACGAGTATCAGAAATTGTTCCTGGATTTATAGGAGAAACATATTGTCCATTAAGAGTCTTATATTCAGTTTTAATTTTTGATGGGACATACAGAGTTGGTTGATATTTAATTTTATCCTTAATCTCTACACCATCATCATAACCTCGATAAAAGATATAATCACCAATGGACTTTACATTTGTATAGAATCTCATTTTGTCAGTTCAAGATATTTTTCAATAATTTCAGGTTTAGGATCAACGCTAGTAAGAACCTTATCAGAATGAATTTTCATCTTTCTCTGATCCGTCATATCAGGCCATGAGGTTAGATTGCCTTCTGCATCAATTTTACATGGATTAATTAACATCCAATCAGGATCTCCAATTTCTTCTGGATAAACTTCAACTACTTCAGTAATAATCACATTATCTACATTAAGTAAAAGACACTTGACTTGTTTCTCCATTTAATTTTTCCTCATACATTTGTTTAATTGTTTCAATTGGTTCTACAACGGTTACAACCCAATCTGGAGAAATTGGAATCTGTTCATCGCTTGTAAGAATAATCCAGGGAGATAGTGATACCTCTAGATCTCCTCTTGGAGTTTCATTTTCTTCTGTGAGAAGAAGTGTTTTCCGAGTCTCAATTTTATGTGGTTTATTGAATAAGTATCCACGAAATTCATCTTCTCCTGTAAACAATTCTTTTACATCAGAAATAATTGTTTCTCCAGACTTTAGCAGTGCTAACTTGATTGACATTTAGATCATCTCCTCTCTCATAATTTTAGCAAAAAAAAGGGGAGAAGTCAATCTGGTTTTGCCAGATGATTCTCCCTGCGCCGACAATGTAAGAGGGGTCGCAATACTATTTATTTCACTCTCTTTTTCTCTTAAAAGCACACACCTTTTTATTAGGTACCATGGCATATTTTACAGTTTTTCCGTAACAATTTTCAGGAGTTGGTAGAGGTGGATTTCCAAAATCTCCAATTTTTTCCTGAATAATTTCCATAAACTGATTAAAGGATATCATAAACCTTTTTCTTTTGATGATCTGGAATAACTTTATTTAGTTTAACCGTGAGCAATCCATCAACAAAAGAAACATCACCAACGACTACATCGTCCGAAAGAGTCCAGGTTCGAGTAAATGCTCTTCGAGCAATTCCATTATGCACATATTCATATTCTGTTGGTGCTTTTTTGCACTCAACAAAAAGTTTATTCCATTCTGTAGTTACTTCAATATCTTCTTTTTTATATCCGGCAAGAGCAATTTCCAAAGTAAATTCAGTTGAACTTTCTTTGATTAAATTATAAGGTGGATAATTGGTGGATGATTCGTGGAGGGTTCCAAATCGGTGTAACCATTCATCCATACCAATTGAATTCTTTTCAATATCTTGAATTAACTTTTCAAGTCCACTGGAAGTATAGTGCTTTATAGTTGTTGTATTAAACATTTTAATTCTCCTTAAAAAGCGAGAGTTTATAAAAGACCCAAAAGGCGTCTTCAATATTATATATCAAAAAGAATAAAAAAAGGGAGTGTTGAACTCCCTACAAAATCATTCGGTTTCTTCGCTTTTCTTTTTAGAACCAATATTATACTTGGTTTCTAGAATCCATTCACCTTTATCCTTATATGAAAGGACTTTAATTTGATTCAATGGTGCAATTTCCTGAATTTTACTGGCATCCACAATCGTAATCAAACCCCAATCTGCAAGAAGTTGGGCAATACGGTTTCGGCGTTGAACATCATTGACCGTTAGATTCGCATGTTTTCCGTCTAGTGCGAAAAGTTCTTTGAAACTCACGATATAATACTTACCCTGTTTATGTAAAATATGGCAAGATTGATATAGTTTCTTTTCTTTTCGAGATGCCACACCAATACGAGTAAGAGTCTCACGAACCTTCAGAAAGTCATCTGGTTCATTTAGAATGACCTCAATCATCATATTAGGCGTCCATCTTACCTCAGGTTCCTTAACGACGCTCATTTTGTTCCTCCTGTTTCAAATTTCGCTTTTATAAAAATAAGTTGGTCTTTGGTTAAAATTTTCAATGCCTCCATTGCCTTTTCATTACTATAGTCATAGTATTTCTTGACATATTCGAGGTTTTCAATTTTATCCTTGTGGATCCAGGGAGTATAACGCTTCCTTTTCCTCAGACTATTTATAAAAAAGTCATATTGCATCTTCTTTGGAAGAAATGAATTTTGATTCATTTCATTAACAAACATAATTGTATCAATATTACCAGATAGGCATTTATTGATAATATAAGGCGTATATTCTTTTTCCAATGATGGATCATCATCAATTAGATTATTCTTCGTTTGATTAATCGAGTTCAACCAGTGTTTAAGTTCCATATTATCGAATAATATCAATATCAGAATTAATTGACCACAATTCTAATTCATTTCTAAGTTTATCTTCAAATTTAAGTTTTTCAAATCTTTTGAATGCCTTTTTCTTCCACCATTTAATAACTTCAGAAGGTTCATACCCAAATTGTGAAATATAATATCTTTTCTTTTCAGTTAAGGTTTTTGCCTTCTGAATGCATTGATTAAACTCATTCAACTTTGATTCGCTTTTAAGTGAATTTCGAATAATTGAGATCATTTTAGTTTGAATTTTAAGTTTTTTTGATGACTTATCCGCAGAGATTAATCTTTCTCCATCATTAGCATTATCGTTAAACCACCAAAACATTTGACGAAAATAATCATCATGAAACAAGGGGAGAAAATTACTTTCTGTATCTCCTATGTGTCGAATATAAGGTTTAAGACCATCATACATGGATACTCCTTTTGTTGTACCGTATAGTGAAGTTGTTTCAAAGTATTGAAGATTAGTTCCATACTTATTATCAAATTGTCGTTTGAGTTCATTTGATGATGCCAAAAGAGCAAGAAGTTTTCCACCAAGATAATTATACCCAAAAGGTTGTACAGGAACAATATTGAATCCCATAACAAACTCATGGTTAATTTTTGATAAAGAAAGAACTTCACCAAAATAATCATTTCTTGGTTTTGAATTAATTGTTGGCGACCCAAATCTAATAACACCAACCACTTTATTTGTAGAATCTTCGGTAACAATCCATTTGATTGTTCTACCAGGAATTGCCTCTTCAATCGGATTTGATGCCGTTGAATTTAATATTTCTGAGTATAATCCCTGATTATATTTTGATTTTGGTTTAGAACTGGTATCTACTTCATGAATTGTGAATGACATATCAATTGGACTTACTGTAAAGTCCGAAAAGATCTCATCTTCAGGCCCAAATAATTTGCTAGTGGAATTCATCATTCGACTGTTCTTCACATATCGAATGTAATCATCGATGCGATTAAATTTTGAATAATAATCAATGAACTGATCTGCTGCCCAAATGGCATTCTCTTCAGATAATAACATCACGAAACCAAAAACTTTTTTTCATATTCTAGCAGATCTTCTGGAGTTTCTATTATATTTGTATCCAAAGGTACTGATTCCTTCCACCTACAATTTTTTTGAGGGCGAAACCAAAGATCAATTCCTAAATGATTATATTTTCTATTCGTGGGAACATGAATTAAAAAGTCTTGTCCATTATTTTCTGTTAGTGCAGAAAGAGAAAAATTCTCCTTTTGAGTAACCATAACAGTTTTACATGATTCCCAAAAAAGTTCCTCATAGACAGAATATTTGGAAAGATATCTATCTGGATTATCCATGATCATTCTTCCAACAAACTGAGGAGAAAGGCAATGATCATAAACAACTTTTTTACCATTAAGTCTATTATCCAATGCTTCTTTGCTTATTAAACCTGTAAAATTAGTAAGTCCACAATCAAATACACTAATATAATAAATTCTAGTAATTGGACGATAGTAGTTTGGTTTTCCCCAATCTTCTTGATTTGCATTCAGTGATCTAAAAGATGTTTTGCAATATGCTTTCCAGTCTTTTTTAATTTTCATAATCAGGTTTATTATACTTCAAGTATTCAAAGAATGTGAGTTTCATTTCTTTCTGTGTCATACCACAATGCTTTGCGGCAGCAGGAAGAGTCATTTTAGAACGAAAAAGACCCTCATTCGCCTCTTTTACATTTTCGGGAGTTGTTTTTACAGGTATTTCTTTTAATGACTTATAATCAATCTTATATGGATTCATTTAAACTCAACCTCACACATAATTTCAGTCAGTGCTGCTAGAAGGTTAATTTCTTGATCTGCACAAAAGGATGCCTGATAAAGATATTTGGCAATAATCAAAACCGCAGCAGGAATTGTTTGTGGAGTCAAAACATCATAACACGCATCATAAATTCCACGAAGAACTTTGTGGGAATCATTATCAATATTGCTAACTACCCATTTACGAACTTCTGTGAAGTTTTTTTCCTTAAGATGCTTGATTAGTTCATTTGTTCTAAGATCACTAAATGCCGCAAGAATACCAGAGTCAATTTTACCTCCTGTAGAATATCTTTGACATTCATTAAGAACACGCCTGAAGTCGGGAAAGTGCCTCGTGACCAGTTCAGCAACTACCTTTTCATCATACTCAATCCTTTCTTGATCCAGGATTTGAAGGACCCTCTTGAAGAATGCTCCTGCGAGTTGTTGCTTTTGCTTTCCTTTGATTGTGAAGTCGATGACTGCACAACGGGAATGGAGGGGTTCAATGATTTTGTTTTTGTAGTTACAGGTGAAGATGAATCGACAGTTGTTATAAAATGCCTCAATATTCGCCCGTAGTAGGAGTTGTACATCATTGGTTGTGTTGTCACTCTCGTCCACAATGATGACTTTGTGTTTAGAAGATCCCGTAAGTGAGACGGTCGAAGCAAAGTTCTTTGCTTGGTTCCGTACAGTATCCAAGAAACGTCCTTCGTCGGATCCGTTGATGACATAATAATCTGCTCCTAATTCATTACATAATGCTTTTGCGATTGTGGTTTTACCAATACCAGGAGGTCCTGCGAGAAGGAGATTTGGAATTTCTCCTTTCTCTACAAACTCCTTGAATGTTTTTTTAGTATCATCTGGAAGAATACAGTCATCAATTGTTTGCGGTCTGTATTTTTCCACGAATAGGAATTCACTTGTCATAATTTAGATCTTTTTTAAGAAGGTTGAGATTATCAAGATGTTTTTGATACAAAAGAATATTATCACACACTTCTTCTTTTGTCACATCGTTAAATGTACCAAAGTTAGATTCAAAATACAGTTGATTATCTTTTACGCATTTCCAACTTTTAAGTTCACTTTGAATTTGTTTTATACATTCATCAATAGTTTCAATAAGTGTCATAATTTAAATCCACGAAGGCCGTCTTTCGGGTATACGAAGGTAATTGTTTTTCACCCAAGGTTTGGATGCGATATACCTCTTGTATGCTTCAAATGTATCAATAGTATTATCGTGTTTCCATTCATCAGGCATAGCACGAGCAAATGGAGTTACTTCTGTAATCTTCCCCTTTGGGAAAAGATAATATGCCTGAAGAAGAGTATTATAACACGAATGAATCTTACCATAACGAAGTTGAAACTCATCGCATAGGTTCATACCGTGTTTGATTAACCAATAGGCATTATGAATGCTTTCTCCTGCCCATTTGGTGCAAGGGTGATTGCGAAAAGCACCCTTTTCAGTTGCATAAGGAGTTCCATCTTTCTTTGGAAGTGTTCCGTAATTATGATACCACTTTGATGCTACGATGGAAAGCATCTGGCAGCATTCAAGAGGCATTTTGTTTATGTGACGGTCAGGAAGTACGATTGCACTCTCTGCTGGAAATGGAGAAGTAATGAAGATATTCATAATCAAAAACAATACTTTTGAATCACATACTTGACTTTATCAGGTTTGTCCTCCATCCAAAATGCTTCTCGGTCAATTTTTTTCAATTTGTAATCAAATGCAACAACTGTTTTGAGTGCCTTTTCTCTTTCATAATTTAATTTCATTATTGATGGATCAATACCAAAGTCTTCTAAAAACCCATCGCCAGATTTACAAGATTGTGCAACATGAGTTGATTCATGAAGTAAAGTATCCTTTACATTTTGCTCAACATCACCATTTCTTTTCATTTTATTGGTACACATTGTTAGGATTTTAGTTTTAGAATCATAAAACCCAAAAATGTCATACTTTCGACATACAGGCGTATTTTCAACTACCCGAACTTTTCTAGATACCATATTATAGATACCAGTCAAATCAGGAGAAAGATAAAGAAGAAATTCCATCATTCAAAAGTGGAATCAGATTCCAGTGTAATCCAATAACAAAGTTTATAATTCGAATGTACAAACTGAGAAAGAAGTTCTTTAGAAATAATCACATCGTATTGACCAGGAATAATCTTGATGTTTTCAACTCTAAAATTAAATACAAAATTATTTACAGTTTCACCAACAACAATTGAATATTCATTTGATGAAGAATTTCGTTTATCACGAACTACAAGACGGATCACACCATCATTGCCAATTACAGAAAGATCTGGAAGTTGATATACAGAAGATGCCTTAATCAGTTTTTCAAGAATTTGACTGTCAAGTTGAAAACAAACATCCTTTGATGGTAGTTGAACTTTTTTGTTTGGAGGAGAAGTGATAACATTCGGATCAGAATAAAAATATTTGACCCGACGCTTATCTTCTTGAATTAGAACATAATTATCTTCTGTAAAATCCAAATCGGGATTTTTATGAAGAGCGAGTCCATTCAGAAACTGAATCAGATCGTAAATCGCAAAGTCTCGGGAAAATTGTTCTTCAATTTCAACTTCTGCCAGAATATTTTTGGCAAGAGAAATTGTGCGGAGAACATTACCTTTCTTTACAACAATCGAATTATTGATTGTTGCAAAGTTCTTTAGTAGAGCAATAGTATTTTCAGAAAAATTCATAATTTTATATCAGATTTTTATAATCAACGGAATTCTGAAAGACCATTATTCTGACGAGAATAATGACCATCAAAGTGAAGCAGAAGCATGGCATAATGAATCACTTTAAGAAGGTCACGCTTATTGCGCCCATCTTTATCACCATAACGACTACCATACTTCAGGATGTTTGCCTGACAGAATGAAGTGGCAAGTTTCTTTGCTGCCATTAAATCAATAGTTTGAATATCATCATAACCTTCTTCATCGCCACAGTAATGCCCGTGATAGGTGCTAGTCACATAATCTTCGACATCCTTGAGAATTTTATCTTCGTTGTATTTCCAAAGATGATTTTTAGTTTCTGTCATATCAATAGTAAAAGTCGAATCAGTCATAAAGGGAAGGCATATTTTTACCTTCCCCAATTATATCAGAAAGGTGAATCGGATGCAACCTCTTCATCAGGTTTTTCATCTGTTTCTAGAGTCATTTGAAAATCAACATCGATTTTGTCGTACAGTTCCAGGAATGCCTGTTTGGTTTCATCATCAAAACCAGAAATCGAATACTTAATTGCCTTTGACTTGTTGTTGAAGATTGAATATGCCTTAACAATATTCACCAGACGACGAGTAGTAATGACTTCATCGATACCACCATCATAGAAAGTTTTACGAATCACATCTCCCCAATCGCAGAGTTTTTTAATGAATTCATCAACATTTTCAAGATTCAGAACCTTGGCGTTTTTGGTAAGAATCTTGGTTTCTGCCGAAACAGAAGGATATTCCTGCTCTAGAGTAATGGCAAAACGATCCAAGAAGGCGGCATTCAAAACATTAGTACCAATAAATCGTCCGTCATCACTACCTTTACCTTTAGTATTTGCTGTGGCAAAGATATTAAAACCAGGAGCAGGTTTTACGAAACGATTGATTTTCTTGATGTAGATACCATTACCAGAAAGAACGGACTGAAGTACCATGATCTTATTGCTTGCAAGATCGACCTCATCCAGAAGAAGAATGGCACCTCGGAGCATTGCTTCAACGACAGGGCCATCTTCCCAAACTGTATTCCCATCAACGAGTTTATAACCACCAATCAGATCCGATTCATCAGTTTCAATGGTGATATTTGCACACACAAGTTCACGACCAAGTTGAGCACATGCCTGCTCAATTCCAAGAGTCTTACCATTACCAGAGAGACCAGTCACAAAAACAGGATAGAAAATACGAGACTCGATGATTTTTTTAATATCTCGGAAACTACCAAAAGGAACAAAGGTTGAGTTCTTTTGAGGAACAAAATTCTGTTCGCTACGAGGAAGGACTGCAGGGGCGCTGTAGGAGCGTTCAATCTCTTCTACACGCTCTTGAGTGACTTCCAGGTTCCAACGACCACGATCGGTCTTGTAGGGTTCCAGGCGGCGAGTTACGGTAGGATAGGAAAGATCCTGAGAGGCACAGTAACCCTTGATATCTGCTGTAGTAAGTTCGGCACCAAAGGCAGAACGAAGTTCGCTGATCAGTTGTTCGTCGGTCATCGAGATTTTGCGATTCATGATGTAGTTAAAAGTTGTGTTTCATTTGAACTCTGTTATTATACACACAAAAAAGGGGGCAGTCAGTGCCCCCTGTGACAGTTTGGAAAGTGGTTATCAAACGCCTCTTAATATTGCCGAACGCTTGAGAGCAAACTCTTGCATTCTTTTCTCTCTAGCAATCTGTGAAGTACTCTTCCCATCATTGTTGTAATCTCGATATGTTTGTCCACCTTGAGTTGCATATGCAGGACTGGGTTGATCCTCAACAATACTCTGCTTCCACTCTTCACTCATATTTGCCATAATAACAAGTGCTGCCTGATTAGTATCAGCATACCCTTCAGCAACTAAGTACTCAAGAATAATATCAAAGTTATCAAACTCTTCATTTGCAAGAGATTTTAGACCATGCTTTTTAACATGCTCACCTGCACGGCGACCTGCTTCATGAGTAGTAGAAACAACTTTTCCTATAGTTCTAGCGGTTTCGCCAGCAAGACGACCAGCAGTTTGAGTTGCTTGGCGATGACGCTCCATACCTGATTTATAAGCATCAACTGCACGAAAAATATTACGAGCAATTGCATCTCTTACAGGTTTCTTTGACTTAGGTTGTTCTGCTTTTGCTTCAGTATCAGGACCTTTAGATTCTGGTTCTTTTCTTTCAGTTTCTTTTCTTTCCTCAGCAGATCTTTTTACTTTTTTCTTTGCTGCTTCTTTAGCATCAGTTTTTGCCTTTACTTCTTCATATGAAGGTCCACCAGGTTTTCTTCTTTTTGCTGCTCTTGCTTCAGTAAGAACTACAAGATCATCAGAAAGACCATAAACAAATTCAACAAAGTTATCAAGACCAACTTTTTCAATTAAAATATCTACACCGTCAGAATTTAATCCATAAGTGTAAAAATATTCGGTGGCAACTTCAACAATGTCTTCATCATATACTTCATTATTGTATTCATCTGCCTTTTCTCTGAGGTCTTGATCATAAACCGCCTCATATAAGAGGCGGATATCTTGAGTTACATGCGAGGTCATGGAACAACTAAAAAATACTTTTCTAAGTAATATTTAGTCACACGATAAGTTCAATAAACTCACCAAGAATTTTTTTATTCAGTTGTTTAACTTTAAGAGACTTCACAAATGCATTCTTAATCTCAGATTTGGATGCAGAATCATGAACCGTAAATTGAGAGTTTTGAGAAAGTGTATTTGAACCGAATCCAAAATAAGAATGATATCCAGAATTCTTAAGAATAAAGGATTTATCTTTTTTCCAATCCCGAGTCACTTTATCATAATCATCACTTCCAAGTTTAGTATAACGACGAATGAAATTATTAGCATAACCAGATTCAAGTACACGAATGCCAATAAAACTGATATCCACAAATTTATCACGAAGATTGCGAATCAAAACATCAGTCATGTCATAACCAAATCCAAAAAGATGATATGTATTTCCCGTCTTTCGATCTCGCAGATAACACTCATGATCCACATAATTAGTGCCAAGAAAAGGTTCAGTCTCCCATTTACGATTAAACACCTTATGATACTTGAGTGGATGCCCTTCACCATCAGTCAAAACAATACAATGAACCTTTTGAAGATTATTTTGCTTCTGAAACTTAGGAAGAATTTGATGCAAAGCAATCATGGTCTCATTCAAAGGTGTCCCGGAAGTATCCAAACCATATGGAATGATATATCCACTGTAATACCTATTACGGAAATACGATGCAAGACGAAAGATGTTTTTCATCTGTTTATCTAGAACAGAAGTACTAACTTTACTTGTAAGAATATTCATCAATGAAAAAGTTTCTTCAATATGAAAAACATTTTCTTTTTTAAGATAGGTGGATCGTTTAGGGATTTTTCTGCCTTTGCCATCATAATTATCATTTGGATAAGAATTCGTAAAGGCATAAACTTCAAACGGAATCGAAACCTTACGACAAAACCAAATCAAGTTAAAAAGTTGCTTGATTGTATCGAGCATTACATCTTCCATTGATCCAGACCAATCCAAAATGAAAACTAGTCCATGATTTTTACCATCGGCAATAGTTGTAACTTTTTTAAATAGATCTTCATTAAATTTGTAAGTGTGTAGAGCAGAGCAATCTAGAACACCAGTTTTTGCAGTTGTAGCACGAGCATAAGAATCTGCCGCCTTGCGACATTCAAATTCCTTGACCAGATAATTGACTTCTTTTTGAGAATCCTTTTGGAATTTTTTATACTTCAAATCAACATTGACAAAATTATCTGGATTCGTCCAACATTGATCACACATCTTATGAATTTCTGAATTTGGAATAATAATTCCATCAATATCAATCTCAGGAATTTCAATGTATACACTTTCAACAGAGTCGTTTGAAATCAGATTTTGAAGTGCCTTTTCAAAGGATTCCATGGTTTTAATTTCTGGATCCTTTTGTTCGGTTTCAGTACTACCATTAATTCCATCACTCTGAGAATTTTGAGTTTGATTAGAATTGGAAGATTCATTCGAATCACTTGACTCAGATTCATCAGAATTCATAGAATTACCCTGAGGCATAGAATTACCAGAAATCGTTTGATCTGGAGATTCACCACTTTCATCGAAAGTGAATTCCATTGAAATTCCACCATCTTGAGATTCCGAAACATCAATTTGAATCATTTCATCCTGATGTTGTTCTTTACAATATTCATAAAGAATCTTTGCGGCATCAAGAGTTTCTTCAAAGGTCTCGGCATTTCCGATCAATTCAACAATTGTTTTCTCCTCTTCATTAAAGTTCAGATTCAGATGATTACCAATCTTATAATAGAGATTAATACGATCTGCAAGATTGAACTCATTTACATCTTTATCTCCAATATCAAAGAAATCCAGTTCATTAAGTTCCTTATAACCAGTATAGAAAGTCTTTGCAAGACCTGCATACCGACGCTTCATCAGTTTTTCAACTCGAACATCTTCACAAACATTCACAAAACTATGAGGAATTTTATGAGTTTTAGTCCAGTCGATATCAGGAGATTCTCGTGAATGTCCCACCTCATGAGCGCACATGAGATCAATGACATTATTACTGGCATTCAGGATTGGAAGAGTTAGAACACGAGTATGTACATTGAAGCAGGCGGTTTCAACCTTCTTGTGCTCAATAATAATGTCCTCTGTCGCCAGGAGTTTGGCGAGCATTCCTTTGATTTCGTAATTGACGGTCATTTGAGAGGTTTTGTGCGATTTGAGGTCATCATACAAAAAAAGAGGGTGGTGAAACCCTCTTGTGTGCCAGTTTGGGAAGTGGTTTTATCAATACATAAGACCATCTCGTCTTTGAGATGGTTTTGGCAATTCGCTACCAAAAGGTTTTGTTGGTCTTCTAGTAGGAGAATTTTTAACCCTTTGAATAACTTCAGGAGATGCAAATGTTTCAAAAATACTCTGTATCCATTCTTCACTCATTGCTCTAGAGATTGCTTTTGCCGACTTTTCATCAGATGCAAAACCCTCTCCAAGAAGATAATCAATTAAATACTCTTCATTATGCCTATAAGAAACTCTTGGATTAACTTCATATTCAGATCCATGACCTCTACTACCAGTCATTCTATGTTGAGAAAAAGTATCTCCAACTCTTTCATCTCCACGCTTCTTTCTTTCTACTCTTCTTTTCTTTTCAAATTCATGTCTTTTTTTGGGACTCATTTTTTTCTTTGGAATCGGAAGTCCAGTAATCCCTTCTTCGGTTTCGTCTTTTGCCATTTTATGATTGTTTTTAGATATTTATAAAAAAACCTCCTTTTTGAGAGGAGGTTTGATGCTTATTCTTAAGTGCCTGACGCCTTGCCTTTGCTTGACGCAGTGCCTGAGGTTTCAGTTTTCGTTTTTGATCTTTTTTGGAATGATGATAGCGATTGGGAACTTGCATGAGTCTTTTGTGTATTATTTACACATTACTATCTATGATTCAAAAAGTCAAGTAGTCCAGTTAAAAAAGTGTCCTATACTTCGGTCTTATAAGAAAACTCATTTCTTTTATCAAACTTAATTACACGCTCAAACTTATCTTGAATACCGTCTTTATGAGAAATAACAAAAATATTTGCATCATTAATTACATAACGAATAATTTTCAAGAAGTTATCAGTACCAAACTCATCTAATGAACTATCAAAAATTTCATCAAAAATTAACAAATTGCAATTGATGGAATTCTTTGCTTTTGCAACTTCACGCCAGGCAAATACTAGTGATAGATTGATTTTTGCCTTTTCTCCTTCACTAAAAGAACTATAAGAATACTTTTCGTGAATTGGAGACTTAATCGATTCATTAAACTCCGAATCAAATTCAAAGTTAATATAAAAATCCATCAATTGCAAATAACGATTAACTTGTTGATTGATGAATGGAAGATACTTTTTAATAATCTTCGTTTTTACGCCATCATCCTTGAGTAAGGAATGTGCAAAATCATAATAGATGATTTTTTCTTTTTTTGTTAGCAGATCTTCTGTTGTTTTTTGGAGATTGTCTTTAAATGATTCTAACTTCTCATGTTCAGTATTTCTGTTTTTAAGTTGTTCGGTAATAATTTGAACTTCAGATTCAAGATCTCGGATCTGTCTTTGATTGAGTGAAATCCGAGTATTGTTTTGAGAAATCTCATGATTGAGTTTCGTAATCTCCTTTGATAGAACCGTAAATTGACGCTCTCTTTCTTGTTCCAACTTTATGGTTGCTTCAAGTTCTTGAAACCCCTTATGAAGTTCTTTTGCCTTATTTTTAGCGTCAGTAATTCTATTTAATCTAAACTCATCTTCAATATTTTGAGTACAGGTGGGACATACCGTATTTTCTGTAAAGAACTTGTGCTCTTCTGTAATCGTTGTTACTTTTTGTGTGATTTTACCCTTGAGAGTATTCAAAGTGAGTAACTTATCTCCTGCACCAACAAGATCTTCTTGTAATTTAATTTTGTCAGAGAGAGTTGCTTCGACTATAGAAATATGATTCATATAATCACTAATTTCACCATCTAAATCAGAAATTTTCCGTTTATTGGTGTTTATATTAGCATTTCCACGATTTTCGAGTTCTTCAATAAACTCTTCTTGCATTTTAATCTTGTCTTCAAGATTACTCTTTTGAGTTTGAAGAGATTTAACCTGATCTTTTTTAGTCTTTATTTTTTCTTTGATCAAACTATTCATTGTAGAAAAGATTCGAATATCCAAAAGATCTTCGATTACTTCACGACGATTAGATGCACTTAATTGCATAAATGGAACATAAGTACTTGAACCCAAAATAACTAGTTGAGTAAAAGACTTAAAGTTTACCTTTAAAATATTATCCTCAAGAATCTTTTGATTCAATCTATCATCCGATTCTTTTCGAAGTAAAGTACCATCAACTTCAATATCAAAAATATTTGGTTTAATTCCACGACGAACCAAATATTTTTTATTGTTTACGGAAAATTCAATTTCAACTAAACAATCTCTTTCATTGATTGAATTTACAAGTTGATTCTTATTAATATTTCTGAATGCCTTATTGAACAAGGCAAAAGTTATGGCATCAATTACAGATGATTTACCATATCCATTCTTACCAATAAGTATATTTGTTCTATTTTTTTCAAAATCAATTTCCGTGAACTGAGTACCAGTACTCAAGAAATTTTTGTATCTAATTTTATGAAAGACTAACATTTTTAGGTGGAATTACAATGTCATTTGGAGTAATTATAGAATACTTATAGTTGTATAATCTACAAGTTTTTATGGCAAGTTCGGCATCAACTTCAACAATATCCATTTCTTGATCTTCTTGATCCTCTAGCATTAAAGCATATCGAGTCGCATCATCTTCTTCCTCAAAAAGAAATAAAACTTTATGTCCGTATTGATCTTGAACGGCATAAGCACCGTCATCTTTTCGATCTTTAAGAGTCAGAAGAAACATTTTTATTCAACCTCGCAAGATTCTTTGTAAAGTTCCTCAAAAATTTCTTTGATGATATTTTTATTGATTTGAATCTCGGAGTCATCAATATATCGATTCAACAGAGTAAGTGTATTTTCATCTTCACTAATCTCAAAGTCTTCTTGATTTTGAATCTCAAAATTCTCAACAATTTTTAATTCATAGACTCCTACTTTATAAAGTTTATCCACAAACTTTTCAAAATCTTGGGGTCTTGTTTTTTTACGAACAATCACCTTGACAATTTTGTTTTCATATTCTGTGGCATCAAAAATTTGATATGGAGTATCCTCATAGTAGATGTTATAGAATAATTTATAAGGATTATTAATTGGAGTATGTTCAAGTGTTTCCGTATCAAAGATATGAAATCCACGAGTATCATTTACATCCGTCCAATACATTTCATAAGGATTACCAAGATAGAAAATGCGTCCATTATCAGAACGAGTGTGAAAATGACCAGAAAATACCTTTGTGAAGTTTTTAAAAATATTCGAGTCCAGTCCATGTTCCTCCATAATCATATTTCGATTCACACGAAAACCCTGAAGTTCCAGATGACCGAATGCAACTTTTGCTTTTGATTTTTGAATTGTTTTTAATGTTTGTTCTTGATTTTCTGGATTAATCCAAGGAACAAACAAAGTCTTAAGTCCGCCAATTGTAACTTCTTCCGCTTCACTGTAAGTCTTAATATTCGAATAAGTTTGAAGAAGAAGACTCGGTGAATTTACACTATTTGTCGTTTTGTAGTATGTATCGTGATTTCCTATGATCATATGAACATCATACTTTTTCAGAGGATCAAATACCACTCTCTTTGACCATTCAAGACTTTGATAATCAATTGATTTACGACTATCAAAGGCATCCCCCATATGAATGATGGTTTTTACACCATGTTCTTCAAGAGAAGGAAAAAAGACATTCTTATAAAAGAGTTCAAAATAATCATGAAGATGTTTTGATCCTTTTTTTGCACCATAGTGGCTGTCCGTGATTAAGCCCACCTTCACTTTTGTTGCCTCTTACTATTTTCTTTTGCAGTTTTCATAATTTAAAAGATTATTTGTTACCACGATATTGAATAGCATCTTTAATGCTGTTGTATTCACTTCTATCTCCCATAAGAAGACTGTCATCAACCATCATCACTTCATCAAATCCTGTTTTTTCAATAATTTTAGTCTTAATATCGAGTTGTCTTTTTTCTCTTTGAATTCTTCTTAGAAAGGCATAAATGATAATCTGAGTGAAATAGGCAAAGGGGTTTTCTGATTTCTCTGGATCAAAATTATCAATGTACTGCACAGAATTTTCAATACCATCAGAGATCATATCATCCCTGAACATATAATTTACAAAGTTTGGTTTATATGATACATGAGTTGCAATCTTTAAAAAACACTCTCCAATGTAATTTGGTATTCTTGGTTTACCTTCCCAATGAGTATTCTTTGGAGGATATCTTCCATACTTTTCATAATAAAGTTCCTTTGAACTATTCACCTGTTTTTTATGCACCATAAGTGCCTGTAAAAACTCTTTGTTATTAACATAGTGTTCTGTATTTCTTCTTGGCATTACTTTATCTTTGTTATGAGTTGTTTTTCGTTGTTCATATCATAACACATTTAAGGGGGCTTGACAAGACTCTCAAATCCCTTTAGAATATCTTTGTCAGAGAAGATAAACACATTTTAGCTATTAATTAAAGTTCTTTAGAGGTTCTTAAAGATCTTTTCGAGATTATTACGAGCATCATCAACAGAAGATAAATAACCCATCTTAGAAGAAAGTTTGATTTGACCATCAGAAGAAGAAAAGGTCATTGAACTATCATCTGTAATATAAGAATTATAAATCTCAATAAGTCTTTTATCATGAGATTCAGTCATGGTAATAACTTTATCTAATTTAATGATAAAGAAATCATCTGAAGACATCTCTATCCAAGGTTTTATTTTAAGATAAGATCCTTTATTATTATGAGAAGTTTTCATAACAACAGGATTTTGTAAAACAATTACAGGATCACCATCATTCTCATCAGTCATAATCAAAGAAAAGATCTCTTCACCAGAGACTAATTTTAAAATACAATAAAATTCTTCTTGTTCCATTAATTCTTCAACTGTATATTAATAATATCATAATTAAAGTTTTCTTCATTATAGATACGAATTCTTTCCATAAGATGATTCAGAGTATAATTTCTTTTTGACTTAAAGGTTATATCATCTGCAATGTCATAAAGAACTGCTTTGTTCTTTGTATTACTTTTTCGAAGACCTCTTCCAATAGATTGAAGATTACGAACTCTTGATTTTGAAGGAGATGCAAAGATTACATTATGGAGATTTTTAATATTAATTCCAGTTGAAAAAGTTCCATAAGATGCAACAATAATGGCATTATTCTCTTTTTCAGTAATCTCTCTCACTCTTTCTCTATCTTCTGTATCAACACCACCATGAACAAAAAAGACATGACGATTATCGGTCTTATGAGTATTTATGAGATCGTAAAGAGGTTGACCATGAGTTTCTACTCTAGAAAAAAGAATTAATGAATTTCCTTTAATATCTAATGCAAGATTCTTGATAAAATTATTTCTTTGTTCATGTGAGATCAAATATTGAATCTCTTCCTCATAATTTTCAAATTGATGTGGTGAATGTTTTAAAAGAAGAACATTAATATCAAGAGTTGCAATATGACCTTTCTTCATCAATTCATCTGTACGAATTGTTTGATATGAAGTACCAAATAAACCTTCTAGTACTAATTTATTCACCTCAATACCATCAAGAGTACCCGTGAATCCAAAACGATATTTTGCATCACAGAGTTTTGTCATGATTCCAACTAAGGACTTAGATTTTGCCTCATGACATTCATCCACAATGACACAATCAAATTTTTGAAAATATGATTTCTGCATTTGATATACAGATTGCCATGTTGAAATATAAACAGATTTATCACTCATTTTTTCGGTTCCCGACATGATAAGATGACAGTGATTTTCTGCACCCCATCCATAATCAATAAAATCTTTATAGAGTTGTGTAACCAGAGATGTTCTTGGTGTAATGATTAGAGTCTTTAGATTTTTATGAGTATAATATCTTACCAAAGAATAAATTTGAAGACTCTTACCTGATGATGTAGGTGAAAGAATAACTTTTCGATTATACTTCAGTGCCTGATAGACGGCATCTATTTGATAATCTCTTGGAGTATAATGAGTAATTGATTTTATGTAATCTTGAACTCCTTCCTTTGAAATATTTTCATTAATCTCAAAAGGAAGACCATAATACTTATTTTGTTTGAATTCATATGTATAGTTATGATCATCACAAAACTGAATGATTCGATCTAGAAGTCCAATATAAATCTCTCTGGTATTTACATTGAACAAATAAATTCTTCCATCCCACCATTTGTTTCTGTATGCGGGTGAATATTTTGCATTGGGGACTTCAAATTGAAAGGCATCTCTAAGTTCATAGTAAATATGAGGTTCTGCCTGAATTTGCAGATAGACTTCATTCTTTTTTGAAATGATCAAGTGAGACATTCATAACAGATTCGGTTAAAAATATTTATTGGCATTAAAAAAGAGGTCATATAGACCTCTATACTCATAAACCATTCACAAATTTTTGATAATCGATGCTATTCTTAATTTGAAAAGTTCGATTTGAAATGCATTTAATAATCTCCTCAAGAAATCTTAGAGTTACATCATAATATTTGAGTTTCATTTCAATTTTATTCAATCTCTCATCGGCGTCCATATGCCTCTGTAAGGTGTCTTTGTCTCGAAGTTTGTATGGGAATGGTTCTTCAACATAAACCTCTGCTGACGCCTTTCCTGAGTAGTAATTATGGCGTTCCAGTTTAACTCTTCGATAGGTTTCATGTGCCTTTTCTCGAAGTAGCATAATTGTGTTGTATATGGTATAATACTTGGAGTGTAGTACAGGGATTTTTAATGATTCATTATGAAGGTCATCAGGATCTATGATTGAGTCTTCTTTCCATAGTTCCTGGATTTTTTCAAGATCCATAAGGTTTGTTGTTTTTATCTAAAATACTGTAGATAGTATACTTGAATGTGACCCCTGCTGTAAAGTACTGAATATCCGTTGCTGTTGAATCAAATTCTAAAGGTGTCAAATCAATTGGATAAAGATCTTTAAACTTTACAATAAAATTTGTATTGAAATTACTGTTCAGTACATATAAAGATCCATCGCTGTATGCCTCGTTGGGATCTCGTGTTCCATCCTCATTCGTGGTTAAACTTTTATATTGTTGAGCACTTTCTGGAAATCCAAGTCCTGTAATCCAGTTATGAACTACCATATAATTTTCAAGATCTTCATCAACTATAAATTTAATAGTTAAATCTTCATATGAGATCTTATCACCAGGAATATCAAGATCCTTTAAATAATTTGAAAATGTTTCTGTTCCAAGAGTAATTCTAGGAATCTTCGCAGTGTTACAAAAAAATGTAACCTTGGAATTTTTTGCTATTGTAAATTTAAATCCTACTGGTGAAAGGAAATTTCTATTGGAAATTTGATCAGCACAAGGTTTTGGCATTTATTTTAAAGGAATATTGACTGGTTCTAATCTAAACGGTCTATGTTGAATTGGTTTTGATCCAGGACCGATCTGCCCTCTTCTTGCTCTATTTAAATTATTTTGTGTTACTGTATCTAGAGGAATTACACTCTTAGAAAGATCTTCTTGAAACTGTTGAAACGATTTCATTCTTTTTATTTTTATTTATGAATATGAGTCTCATCGAATATATTAAAAATAATTGGGATAAGTCTTCTTTTATGAAATTATCTCTAAATGAAAGTATTCGTTCTCAGATTGAGAATGAGACTCTGTTTATGAATTCTTATTATGATTCAATTCCTTTGCGTACTCGTGCATATGTGATCATAAATCAAATTACAGAAAATTCTCTTCCAAAATGTAAATGTGGATGTGGTAATGTATGTGCGATTGATAAGACCTATACAGAAAAAGGATTTAGATTCTATGCTAATTCGAATTGTTCACGAAAAAATAAAACAATTTCAGAAGAGTCTAAAAACCAATTGGAAAATTATGATTGGATTTATGATCAAAGAATTACTCAACAAAAATCAATTGAATTGATTGCTCAAGAATTAAATATATCCACCATTCCTGTTGTAAAATATTTAAAGAAACATAAAATTGATGATTTATTCGATGGTAGACAAAGAAATTCATATTCGACTCAAATTTTAAAAGATAAAGAAAGTCTACAAAAACTTTATGATCAAGGTCTCACTTGCGATGAAATTGCAAATCAATTAAGTAGTAGTAAAGCGACTATTTCAAGATGGTTAAAAATTCATAACATTGAAACAAGGGATTCTAATTTATATGACCGTAAGATCATAAGAATCAGTAAAGAAGAAAATGATCTGTATGATTATGTTCGATCGATTTATTCGGGTGAAATTATACAATCGAATCGTTCTATTTTAAATGGAAAAGAACTTGATATCTACTTACCAGAAAAAAATCTTGCAATTGAATACAATGGTTTATACTCTCATTACTATCGACCACATGAAAATACCGAATCATTGATTAAAGGAAAATCTTATCATTTAAATAAAACTTTAGAGTGTCAGAAGAAAAATATTCAATTACTTCAATTCTACAGTGATGAATGGTTATTAAAAAGAGAAATTGTAAAATCTATTATATCCAGTAAACTTAAAGAAAACTCCAAAATTTATGCTCGTAATTGTAAGAAAATAATTTTGGATACTCATGATAAAAATATTTTTCTTAATGAGAATCATATTCAAGGCGAAGACAAAAGTAAAATTAAATTAGGATTAATGTATAATGATAATTTAGTTTGTACAATGACATTCTGTAAATCTAGATTTAATTCTGATTATGAATGGGAATTATCTAGATTTGCAAATAAACAAGGAGTAAATGTTGTGGGGGGATTTAGTAGACTTTTAAAATGGTTTAGATCTGAATACAGCGGTAATATTGTTTCTTATGCAGATAGAAGATATTCAAATGGCGATGTATATTATAAAAATGGATTTGAAATGATCCGAGAAAATGCACCATCTTATTTTTATGTGGATAAGAATTGTCTAAAACGATATAATCGCATGATGTTTCAAAAAAAACTTATTGGTGCTTATGACTGTACTGAATATGAAAAAGCAAGAGAAATGGGATATAATAAAATTTATGATTGTGGTACAATTTGTTTTGGATTGACATAAAAAAAGAGGGGATTTCTCCCCTCCGAATGTTAATTCTCGTAATGAGACTCACATGAGATTTGATACTTTGACTCTTCTGTAGTACACATTAGAGTTAGTAGCAATGTTATCAGGAGCGGAAGCGGCGGTTGCGCCCTTGGCGAAGGGATTGGCGACGATTCCATAACGAGTCTTAAATCCAATTTTTGGTTGGAAGGTGTTCTCACCAACGGCACGAACCATTTGGAGAGGAACATAAGGACAGTAGAAGAGACCTGCATCATAAGGAGATGCGCCCTTATAACCTACAACATAGAACTGGTTAGCGGCAACATTAGCAGAATAAGGATCGATATAAACACGATACTTACCTTGAAGAACACCAGCAAAGGTGTTACCAGTGTCATCAACCTGAAGATTAGCGTTGAGTGCGGGGGTGTAATCAAGAACACCTGCCATGGTGAGTGCAGAAGCAACATCAGCAGAGCAGAGGATCATGTTACCCTTTCCTCTACGAGTTTGCTGTGCGATAGCGTTGGCATCGCGCTCGATTTGGAAGATAAGACCCTTGAACTTCTCAACTGACCAACGACCGTTGGAGTCAACATCGAGGTCAAAAGTACCAGCGGTAGCGGTATTAACCTGAGCACCAGGAACTGCAACCTTATAGATGGTACGGATGATTTCTCTGTTGATTTCGGCAAGAATCTCGGTGCTAAGAATGTTAGCGAGTTCTGCCTCGGCATTTAGACCATGAATTACCTTCAGGTCTTGTGCAAGTTCGAGTGAATACTCAGCCTTGAGTGCTCTTGACTTCGCGGTAACGGTGAGTTTCTCGATTGAGAAAGCCATCTCGTTGAAGTAGGTGCTAGTGCCACCATCACCGAGTGCTTCAGATTCACCAGTTGACATACCTTCGCCAGTATTATAGGCGAGTTGGTTAGCAGTGGTGGAATCAAGAATTGAAGGATTGCTACCTGTTTGAACAGCAGTAGTACCAAGACCAACAGTTGCATCAATGAAACCATTGGTGAGACTACGACCCTTGTTCTGACCAGAGAAGGTTGAATCTACTTCGTTGTAGAAGGTCTCGGTGCCGCTCATGCTGTTGTAGCGTGAACGCATCGCAAAGATTAGACCAGTGGGGCCGTTCATTGGTTGAACACCACAGAGATCATAGGCGATGAGATTAGGCATCGAACGACGGATCAGTGAGATCAGTACGGGATCGAAACCTGCAACAGGAGTGCCAGTACCACTAGCGGCACTACCAGTGTAACCGCCTTGAAGACCAGCACCAGCGAAAGATTGAGTGGGTGACTCGGAAAGGAAAGAACGCTCTTCGCGGAGTTCTCTTTCTTGGTTTTCGAGTAGAATAGCGGTTACGGCTCTACGATGTGAGTCTTTGATTTGATCCATTCCTTGATAATCAAGGATGGGAGACCATTTTTCTTGCAGATATTCTGCATTGTACATTTGCATTTTCTTTTACCTTTAAAAAGTTTTAGTTTGATTGATCATGTAAAAATCACTTTTTGGCGACTCTACTTAGGGTCTGAAGATATGCCTCCATCATTGGAGAAACTGATTGAGTTTCTTCTTGATAGGTAATTGCTTCAGAAAGATATTCGGAGTCATTTCTTTGAGTACCAGTATTAGTTGGGAAATATGATTCCCTCAGGGTTACTAGTTTCTCACGATAGTTTGCTTCACCATCAAACTCAACACTTTCGGCAAGAGATGCAAGTTTGTCTTTTTGGGTCAGTGCAAGACCCTCTGCGACATCTGCAAAGATTACATCGGCAACCGACTCTGCCAGTCTTTTATTTAGAGCAACATTTCTATCGATTTGCTCGTTGAGTTTTGCTTCCATTTCATCAAGTTTATCTACCATACTCTCGACCACATCATATCTATCTTCAGGGATTGAAACATAATGATCTTCAAAAAGTTGTCTCATTCCATATAGGAATGATTCGGTCATTTCGCTCTTGAGACCTTGCTCAATTGCGAGAGCATTTTCTTGAATCCATTCATCGGCAACATATTCAAGATAGGAATCAAGTCTTTCGGTGAGTTCTTCTTTAATGAACTCAACCTCTTCAATGAGTGCCTGTTCATAGGTCTCTTGAAGATTTTCTTTAATCTCATAAACTTTAGATCTAATTGCCGCTTCAAAGATTGTGCGGGCCTTTTCTTGGAATTCCTCGGAAAGATCTTCACCTTCTAGAAGAGCATTAACATCTTCGTCGATGTCAAACTCTTCTTCCATTTTTTTCTTTTTGGATTTTTTCTTACCGCCTTCCTCTTCTTCTTCCTCTTCCTCCTCTTCTTCCTCTTCTTCAGAAGCCTCGGAAACTACTTCATCATCTTCATCATACTCTTCCTCATCTACAAGATCTTCATCATCCTCTGTCTCCTCTCTTACACCTTGACCTGGAAGAGCAACAGGAGTCGCAGATGTATGAGGTGCTTCGGCAGCAGAAGCTTTGGCATTAACAACATCTCTTACTTGAGCAAGAGTTGCTCCTGGTGTTTTAAGAGCGGCGGATGCATCGTCTGGACGATAATCTTGAGGAGTAGGGCCACCTAAATCTTCCCAAGCACCAGTCTGACCTGGAATCATAACTCCAGAAGGATTTTGGGCAATGCTGTGCATTGGTTCAGCAGGTGCAGCTCCTTTGGTTACTACGTTTTCCATTTCTTGTAAATTTCTACCAACGGACATTTGTTTTAGATCTTTGTATTTAATCTATATTTATTTATAATTTAAAGATTTGAAAGAAACTCATTAAACAATTCAAGTTTTCTTTCTTGGTATTGTCTGGACTCAATTAGGCGATTTACTTTATTTTTTGTGCTTTCCACTAACCATTCATTTTTGGCAACATCATAAATCCACTCAACTCCTTCCATGATTCCCTGAACAAAAGCATCAGGAGCAGAAGGATCTGCAACAATATCTGCGGCGGTGGCAAGCATGAAATCTTCACCAACAACCTTATAACCATTACGGTCTTCTCTAAGAGAACCAACTCCACGAGAAGATACCCCAAGAGTTACGCCGGAATTAATTAAAGATTCTGCAATTTTACCCATTGGAGTTTGGAGTAATTGTGCCTTACCTTTAAAATTTGTTCCACACTGTTCAAGTGCCACAATTTTATGTGATACTCTATCCAAATTTACAGTAGGACCTGATGGATGGTTTAATTCTCCAAGTGCTCTCCCTTTTTGAATAAATTGCTCATTATATCGCTTTACTTCACGAGAAAGAGTTGACATGGGGTACATTCTTCCATTACGATTGCAGATGTCACCCTGAAGAAAAATTCCTTCAATAAACATTTTTTTATCCTTACCTGTACCTTCGGTAAGAAATTCTACTTTTTGCGCTTCTTCTGTGATGAGTTTCATTTTATTCTGAGACTAGAGAAACAACTTCTGTAACACTGACTCCAGAATTAGTGTCTGTAGTAAAAGCAGAGACTTTTACACTTCTAACTAAATCTGCACCAGTTATATTTGGATTAGAAATTGATGAACTATTAAAATTGATTGTGACTGAAGAATCAGTCATTGAAACAATTGATTTATGGGAAGTATTAATTCCTACAGTTGGAGCACCTTCAATTGACACATAATCTGTAATTAAAAATGGATTGCCTGCATTATTATCAAAAATTAATGTCGTTGTTGTTCCTGTAGTAACACCAACTATTTTTTGTCTGGCAAGTCTTTCTTTTAAAACTTCAGCTGTATATGTACCTATATGGAAATCATTTGAGGTTGCAACAGGTTCTGTTCCTATTGCCACATAACAACCAACACCAGAAGATGCAATAGAAATTCTAAGATATCCACTTTTCAAAGAAATTGGATTACTTGTTCCAGCAACTCCAGGATTTGCCGTTATTTTATTTACATTTTGAACGACTTTTATTGCCATTATTCATCTTCTCCATATTGATCCTGAGAATCAAACATTATGGATGCAACTTCTGGTCTGGCAGCATCAATTCTTTCTGCCGCCTTTGCATACAATAATTCCTTAATTTTATCTGATATATCCGCAGGAGATCTATCAGTTGCAATCAAATCGATAAGTTCTTCCATAAAATTTTTTTATACTAATATGTTTATTTATATTTTGCCACCTTTGGGTGGTGGTATTTCCATGGTAGATGTATCAATAGATGGTTCCATTGGTACTTCTCCACTCATGCCTTGTTGTATATCCTGTCCCTGTGCCGCCTGATCTGGTGGTAATGGATTCCCCGTTTCATCAACAGGTGCATTTGGATCTGGTAAAATACCCTTTGCAATTTCATCTTCAATTTGAAGATCGATTTCAATAATTTCCGAATCAGTTTGACGAAGAATCTTTTTACGAACATACTCGGTAGAATAATATTTACCGATATAAGGTTCAATTGTTGTTGCCAAGGTTAATCTGTTTGTGAGTAGTTCCGCCTCTTTTAATTCTGCAAAATGATTGTCATATAAGAAGTCATACTGAATATGATCACTCATCTTCTCCCAATCTTCGGGAGTGATATAATTCTTCAGAAGAAGTTGAGATCTTAAAATATCATTAAATAAGTTTGCGAATCTTTTTCTGAGTCTTCCAACAAACTTTGAAAACATAAGTTCATCACGCAGAATTTCAGACGATCTGCCAAGATTAAATCCATCTCCACCACCCGCAATTCTTGTTTCTGGAATGCGGAGAGATCTATAAAGTTTCTTTTGAAAATATTCAATATCTGCAAGTTCACCAAGATTTTGTCCACCAGGAAGAGTTGTAATTTCGGTTCCTCTGCCACCTTCTCTTCTGGGCAACCAAAAGTCTTCAAGCATACTCATGAACTTTCGGTCATCACGGATTTCTCCTGTTGAAGCGTCATAAGTTAGTTTATTACGATAACGACTCATAACCTCTTTGAGGTATTGTTCCGCTTTTACTTTTGGAAGATTACCAACATCAATATAAAAAATTCTTCGTTCAGGAGCTCTTGAAAGTCTATAAATTACCAAAGAGTCCTCAATCATTCTAAGTTGATTGAGTGACTTGATTGCACAGTGCAACCATGAGAGGATAGTACCTTTATTTCTATCTACAAGACCAGAAGTGCAATATGTAATTGAGTCTTTGGCAATCTTAACTCCTGCTTTTGAACCACCAGAAATTGTACCACTTGGGAAATTAGGAGTCGGTGTATAAATGAAATATTCATCAATTTCAGGAAATGCACGAAATTCTTCATTACTACTAATCATGTTCAGATGACGACCAGTTGCTTCATTCCTGGTCTTTTTCTCTTGTCTGACATGTTTGATCTTCATTGGATCAATATATCGAATTTCCTGAATACCATCTTCAGGTTTTTTTTGATCAATGACTTTTAAATAAAACAGACGACCATCGACATACCAATTTCTAAAAATTTCATGACATTTTTTATCAAAATCCATCATTTCTTTAATGGACTTGAACTCGTCACGAATAATTTGCTTTAATCTATCACTTGCATTTAAGTTTGATAATTCAATTTCTACTGGAGAATCATAAAGATCGCTAACAATTGCCTCATTTACAATACTCTCAATGGCATTATCACATTCTGGATGAAGTGCCATTTCACGATAACGACGAATTAAATCATATTCTGTTCTATATACACCTTCGATATCGACATATTGGCCATAAAAACCTGACTGTACAAAGTAGTCAACCCCGTCCTCATTACTAGGAGGAACGGGGGAAACTACAGATTTAGGTTTTTGGTGATTATCTTCAATCGAAAAACCAAAAAGTCTCGCCATCTTATAAAGTTAAACTATGCACTATTTAGTTGATATCCTGACCACCAGCAGAAGGTGAATTACCTTTAATTGCTTCCCACCAGAGAATCTGAAACTCAACAGTAAATTCCTCAATATTTGATGTGTTATAATCAAGTTGAATCATTCCAATATTGGTTGGAAAAATATCATAGAAATGATATGCTCTTAGTGTGGAACCATCACGATCTAATTGATAAACAAAGGCATCTGCCGTGTATGAATTTGGATCAGTAACACCTGTGTTATCAGAAACTCTATTGATTTTATTCATCCAGTTTTCAAATGCCGAACGAATTGCAAAATCGGTATCATTAATTACGGTAACAGTCCATGACTCAAATGAACGATCTCCAGCGACTTTAAGAGTTCTACCTCTAAATGCAACATCAATTGGTGCTACACTAGATGCAGGAAGATTTGCGCCTTTGACTAAAAATCTTGATTTATCAAGAATATTTGTGTCTGCAGGAGCAATATCAGGAAATGAGAGAACAACCTCAAAAAGGTTACTTCTTGCACCACCACCAGTTAATTTGCTTTTAAAGTCAGTAATTTTTCTTAAAGGAGGTGGATTTAATTGATTTCTTGTTGCCATTGTTTTTAACCTCTTAAATTAATTAGAAATTGCCAATTACTTCTTCAAAAGAAACACCGGTCTTAGTGGCAATAAAGTTAAGACCAATATAATTAATTGTTCTTGCTGGTTTGATGTAAATGTCGGCAATAAATTCATTATTGTCGATCACTGCAGCGGTATTATTTGTTTCATCACAAATTACAATATAATCATAAATACCTCTCTTTGCCTGAACATCACGAAGGAAAGGTTCAATTGTATTTACAAAATTTGTTCTTGTTATTTCATCATTGAATTGGAATAAAGCATCCTGTGCAGCACGAGAGATGGCATCTTCAAGATAGATGAACAGTCTACGAACATTAATTCTGTCAAATGCGGATGCCTTAGCATATGCAGTTTTATCTCCAAATAAAGTAATTCCTGCTCCAGGTGAAACTATAACAGGGTTGATTCTATTTGAATAGAGACGATCTCTTTGTACCTTAGTTGGGTTATATGCAAGTTTTACGGCATTCAGAATTGATCCTCTATATGCAGGTGAATACCATGGGAAGTTATTGATATCGGTTCTTGCACAAAGTCCGGCAATATCACCATTCAGAGGGACATATCTGAAAGTATTTGCAAAACGATCATACATGTACTTATAACCACTATCAAATACTCCATAAGTTGATGATGTCACTGAAGAATAGAATGAGATTAAATTGTCGGTAATATCTGCACCAGATTTAACTGTAACATCGGTTTGAACAGATGTATCTGTTAATATTGATCCTCTATAAGGTGAGATAAATGCAACAGAATCTTTTCTTAATTCTGCAACAGAAATGAGTTTATTAGCAAGTGCCTGTGCAGATTCTTTGGAGAGTGATCCCGAACCCATCAACAGAAAATCTGTCTTATAATTTTCGGTTGATTCAAAAATATCAAGACCACTAGAAAGTGTTGAAAGAGTTGCGGAAAGAGATCCTGTAGTACTTAAATCAGAGAATCCGCCATAATTTTTACCACCAGAAAGTTCATTTGTATTTGATCCAGCAGCGGCAAAGATTACACCATCCGCTGGTTGATCCCATGCTACATCTGTTGCGAGAGTATTATTTGAACTAAATCCTGTTGTTACAATACCAGCAGGAGAATTTAAAGCAAAGATTACAGATGAATTTTCTGCAATATACTTTCTCCAGTATGAAGGACTACCTACAGAGAATGTTGCATCAGTTGCCTTAGAAAGACCAATGTGTTTTTCTAAGATACTACCGGCATTTCCTGTAATTGTTCCAAGAGTATCAATTACAACTACATGTACTTCATCAAATCTTGAGTTTCTTGCTGCTGCATAAGCAGAAGTCCCTGGTCTTGGTGCAATATTATTCCAATTAATACTGGTTGATGTAGTGAGTCCAATGGTTTGTTGATCAAACCAATCTACAACTGATGTAGGAGTTGTAGTTGCAATTCCAACTCCACTGTTATTACTTACAACGGTGGATTGATTGATCTGGAACTCATATTGAGAACCACTTGGGTATTCGATATTAGTTACAGTATTTGTTGAAGATGTGTGATTGAGAATTTTTATTTGAAGTAAACTATTACCAATTCCAGTTACAATACCTTTTATATAACCATCAAGAATAGATGTGGATCCTGCTCCAGGATTTATTCTACCAGAAACAGATTGAGTGATACCATAACCAACTGCAATTCCAGAAGTATTAATTCCACTTAGAATTTGATCTGCTTTACCATCAATAATTGCAACTCGAACACCATTTGACCATGATCCTGGATTTCTTGCTGCAACAACTACATTTTGAAGAGTATTTTCATCATATCCAAGATTATTGTAATGATCAAGACTATCAATTTTGACACTTGATGCCGTACCTACAAATCCATTTCTTAAATTATTATCATTTGCCCTTACAACTCTTAGAGATCCACCATATGCAAGATATGATGAAGCGACCAACCAATTTTCATAATGTTTATCTGTTGAATATGGTTCTCCGAAAATTGTTAGTAAGTCGTTCTCATTTTCTACTAGTGTTGGTTGATCTACAGGCCCTTTTGCAAAAGGTGCAACAAGTGCTGCAATTTTGTCAGATGATGGTTGAGTTCTACCTAGGGTTAAATCAAATTCCTTTACTACAATTCCAGGAGATGCTAAATTTAGCGGCATCTTTATTTCTCCTACAAATCCAGAATATTCTAAAAGTATTTATAAATTCCTACCCTTTAGTCATCTATAGTCCCACATATAGTTCCATTCATTTGAAACATCCCCATATTCATCAAGATTCCATACTTCTAATGCATGATTATCTTTTTTTGATCCGGCAAATACCCATCTATCACCGGTATCTTTATCTTCAATAATTTCATCGTATGTATTCAAACCATCAGAAATAAATCCAAATGGTGACATATCTTGCTCGATTTGATTTTTTTGCTCCTCATAAATTCTTTTACGAACATCATTGCTCGTCATTTCTTTAAAGTAATCCTGAGCAACCAACCAAGAGAAAATTACAAGACACATTGCAAGATCATCATTGCATCCCTCTTCTGCCTCAAATGAATTATGACGCTGTGCAAATGTCGTTAATTCTGATATAATATCATAATCGTTTGTCAATAATTTATCATCTTCCATCAAAGTTTTTAAATTAGAGCATCCTAATTTTTTCACGGCAGCAGTCATTCTCACTCCTAACTGTGACTTTTTACCACTAAATCCAGTTCCAACAATTTGGCCTGCTCTACCTCTCATGGCACACATGAGAACATTGTCATATTCCAAATCAAAATGTAAAATATTTGCTACCTGATCTCCAATATCATTGACTTCCACTAGTAACCAACAATCATTATATCCTTTTGCAACTTCATAAATGATGCTTGGGAATAGCATTGGTTTGATCTCATTATTTTTATATTTTGCCACAACTTTATAAGGGAAATTTGTAATATCAAAAACAACAAATGCAGAATAATCATTTCCAATACCACGAGCAACATCGACTGTCATTAAGTAATTATTTTCCGGTTTTGGGTTCTCATAAACATCCAATCCAGCATTTTTTTTAATTGGATCATCATAAACGAGATTTCTAAGTTTTGATGGATTGATAAGTGTATTGACGGAACCTAAGAATTCCGTTTCAAATTCCACCTTAAATTGTTGCTCAGAAGTATTGGCAATCGTTTGTTCTTTCCATTTTTCATCTCTTCCTGGAACTTCAGACCAATGAACATCTGTAGGCACATATCCATTTTTACCTCTTTCGGCATCGTGCCACATACGGTAGAAATGATTCATACCGCGAGGAGTGGATACAATGATTACTTTCGTGCTTTGTCCTGAAGAAATGGTAGGATAAACAGATGCAAAGAAATCATCAGCAATATGATTTGGAATAAACGCAAATTCATCTAAGAAAATAATATTATAAGATCCACCACGAACTGCAGATGCAGATGTGGATGCCGCCATAATTTTGGATCCATTTTCGAGTTCTAGACTACCTCTATTCCATTGTAAGACGCCTTGTTGCATCCACTTAGGCAAATTCTCATAGGCAAGTTGTAGACGCTGCAGGAGGTCTCTGGCGGTCGATGCTTTATTTGCAAGAATTGCAATATTTACATTATCGTTAAAAAGTGCATAGTGCAGCAAATAAGTTACTGTAGTGGTGCTCTTTCCTGTTTGTCTGGGCATTTTACAGATATTAAATCTATGCCTATGGAAGTTTTGAATTAATTTTTCTTGAAAAGGGTATAAACTAAAAGGAATCAATCCATGATCCAGAGAAACAATCTTAAGATAATTCTTTGCAAAATAAACAGGATCGTCTTTACACTTTAAAAATTCAATGACCTGTTCTTCAGTCCATTGGATTGGTGTATTTGCTCTCTTTAGATTTGGATTGGAAAGATAAGCGTCTTTCTGATTCAGTTGAATATCTTCAATTGCCATAAGATTAAGTTAAATCATAAAAACTTAAAGCACCGATACAGTTTCCACTTCCAGAAATTGCTCTGACTGCTAATGTGTATATATCACTGACTTTTGCCTGAGTTCGACCTAACTGCAGATCCCAATTATATTCTGTGCTTTCATTTAAAGGAGTTGATGCTTTATTTGCAGATGAAATATATTCTGCTCTAACAACTGTTCCACCAGACATAGAAGTTGCAGTTGTATTTTGCTCCACATTTGGAGATGATGAATTTACCCAACTTCCACCATTAATTGTTGCATTTTTAATCAGAGCAATCTCATAATAAACTGATGTTGCACTATCTGGAAGTGCATTGATTTGATTTGGAAGAATAACGGCATCTTCTCTTCCTGCTTTGAGGCGAATACTTACAAGAGGAATGAAAGTCGTAGATGCTACCGAAACCAATGCGTCCTGTCTTGCTACATCTGATGCAACTCTTTTTTCATATCCACCATTAGATTGAATAGATGCACATATCTGTTTAAATGTAGATGATGATGTTGTAATTCCGGTATTAAAAATCTCATAACGAACTGGAAGTGTTGCAGTAGTCATATATGTACTATCAATCACATTGGAGTGATTAAAAATATGTAAAATATGAAAAATACCATTTTCATTAACCACACCACAACGAACAGCACCAACACCTAACCATTCATATTCTGTAAATAAAATTTGTGCTTTAGTTAAATCTAATCTTATCCCACTTGGATTACTTGTACTAAAACCAGTCCCATCAAAAGTATCTCTATTCCACTGAGATTGGGGAACACGAATTTCTGTACTAATTCCAGACCTTTCGGTTCTCATTACAAAGTATGCCGTAGTAACTCCAGCAGCACCTGTTTGTTGTTCTAGAAAAACACCATTTGTTGATGATGCATAACCAACTCTCTGTGTAAGATTTGGTTTTGGGGGGTTCATTACAAATGTTTGAAGAACTTGTAATGACTTTCCTGGTTGATATGAAAATACTCTTTTACTTTCTCTTACGAAAGAACAACCAGAAGTTGTTCCAATTCCTAGTGTTGCAGTACTTTGATGTGTAATAATTCCAACTGTAGATCCAGAACCAATAATTACGTCGTCAAAATCACCGTCTTGCTCATATCTATGAGTGGAATCAAATAATGTATATGCATTAGAAACCTTTAAACGACCAAAAAGGTCTCCACTGAATCCTTGCCCTAAGTCATCATAAATTTTACCGTACTTATCAGCACGCATATAAACCTCAAAGAGAGTTCTCTCCTGATTCAAATAATCTTGTTCATTTTTATTCCACTGTGCCATGAATCAATCACTCCAGGTTAAACTTTCTGGTCTATATCTTTGTGCATTTTTAACTTTTACTGAACTTTGTGATAATGGATAAATGTTATGAACAATTGCTCCAGGATATTCATTTTGAAGTTGTTCTGCGAGTTCATTCTTATTCATTAATTTACCTTCAACCTCTAAACGATATATTTTACCTTCCCACACTACATCTGCAAGAAATGATTCATTTGCTTGCTCTTGAGGTGAACTATTCATGTAAAGATTTCCGTTAAAATCTCCTGCAATATGAATGGATTCAGATAGAAACTGTTGAAAAGATTTCATTTGCATCTCCAGCGACGTAGTGCTTTATTGATTCTTGAATCTGGGTCTCTTGCTGTTTTTGCTGAGGTTAACTTTGAACGCATTCCAGTCATACGCCGACAAAATGACGCACGGCGCTTTGCTCTTTTACCTTTAGGACTCTTTTCGGTCACCGCAGTTTGAAGTTCTGACCCTGGATTTTCTTTACGATAAGCATTAACTGCTTTTTGACTTAGACCATCAGTTTTGTCTTGACGGTTTACTTTCTGCCAATCCTCAGATAATCCAAAATCTGCTCTCCAGTTTGAATATTCATCATATCCTAATCCTAATGATTCTTTAATTTTAAATGATGGCAATGATGGTCCAGATAATTTATTTGCTGCTGCTTCTCTTTCACCTGCAGTTGCACCTCTATCTGCCAGTTTTCTTATTTTTTTTCTTTTTCTTGCCTTGGAAGCATCATCCGAACTATGTGAAATATTGAAACTCACTCCTTCAGTTTTCATCTCTCCACTATCAACATAATCCGCTGCAGAATCCAAATAATCTGCTGCTTTAGTAATCTTTGATTGTACCCATGCTTCAATATTACCTTCACCCTTCATCTTTTTGCGAAGTCTCTTTGCGGCAGAGACAATAGTTGAAAGTTCAGACCTTGCCATAGAATGCTCATGGTCATAAGACTCTGGGAAGTTTCCAGGATGTGGTGAATTTGGATGATAATCACCACTCAATTTTGAAGGTACAGAATACATATCCCAAAATTTTTCTCCATATTTACACTCGCTTCTCATCTCATCCTTTTTACATTTTGGACAATATCTGATCATTTGAGTCTCCTCGGATTGTGTTCCCCAATTTGCAGCACCAACTCTACGACACTTGACTAATGCTCCAGATGCATATGCACTTGGCCAAACATCATATCTTGCTCTTACTTTATGATAACACTCATCCTTTTTACCACTACCTTTACCAGGCCTATCTTTTTGTGCTTCGTGAAGTTCCATGGATTCTTTAAGTTTTGGTTCTGCTTTTATGTAATTTGGATCTTTTTTACCCTTTGCGAATGTAGGAACATTCGTTGGAGATGCTCCACCAGATTTACTCTGTTGACTTTTATCTTTTTGTCTTTTTCTACGAACTGCTGATCTAATTAATGATTTACCTTTTTTTCCTTTTCTTTTTAGTGCTTTAAGTCGTCCGCTACTAAAGCATTTAGGGGTTTTAGTTTCACCTGGTTCATTGGCACATGGAGAACCATCTGCTTGAACCCATCCAGGTTTACCATCTTTAGATTTAGAACCTTTAAACCAATGATGTAGCGTTCCCTCACTCACATCTTTAAATTTACGATGTTCATTTTTTGCACTTTTCTCCATCTTTTTCAATCGAGTGTAATAATCAGGAATTTCATCGAGATGTTGAAGGGCAATATCAGTGGCAAGGTCTTTATCTTTTGTATGCTCATTTTCAATAGGAATACCCATTTCAAGTTGATTTTTTATAAAAGAAACTTCAAGACGATGTTTCTTTGCAATTTGTCCAACTGATTTATGAGATTTAACTTCATGCATTTCATTAAAAGGTGATTTTGATTTGGTCTTCTCACCTCTTGCTCTTTTTTTACGAGCAGCACAGTGTGCTTTTTGGGAAAACCCACTAGGATTATTACAATCAATAGACTTTTTATAATCCTTAGACCAACTCATTAGAAATTAAATTATTCTTTATTATTTAGAAAACCTTGTTTTAGTAATTTGGATAATTCTGAAGTTGATCCAAAAAATACGGCATTATTAGTTACATTGTTTGTGGTTTTTACGGTATCATCTTCAACCTCTTTAAGTTTCTTTTGAAGATCGATTAATTTGTCTGTGACATCACCGACACTTTTAATTAATTGTCCTGCAACTTCATATGCTCTGGCACTTCCACCTTCGCCAGCAATTTCCATAATTCCATCAATTGCTTCTTGTCCCTTTTCAATCAATGAATATAAATTTGCACGAGTGTATTCATAATCTCTTTTGATATCATCATTTTTTATGGGTTTAATCAGAGTATCGTTTTCAACTTTTTCAATCTCTACTATATCGCTCTCGACATTTAGAGGTTCAATTTCATTGTTATTTTTCATGTTCAAATATCTAATTGTTGAGTTGGACTATAGGATTTGGAATCATTAAAGAAATCCCAAGTTTCATCAATTCCATAATTATCGTCTGGGCCTGCATCGATTGGATTGGGTACTGCTGTATATCGCAATTCTCTTTTTGATGTTGCAGTGTCTGCGCCAGAATAAAGATCCACCTGAACTTTTTTGATGAGTCCTTCTGTGTTGTCTGCAATAGGACCAAAGAAGTATGTTTTCACCGTAAAATTATATGTATATATTAATATTCTTCTTGTACTAAAATCTCCTTCATAATCATCTGTAAATGAAATATCATCAAGTATAATTGGTATATCTCTTTTTTCTCCTATTGAATCAATTAAATCAACCGTAAGATTGAATGATGGTTGAAAAAATGGTATAATCTGTTCTGTAACTTGAAATGCATCATCCTGTAACTTACACATCAAATTTAATTGAAACCCAATATTATAAGGTATTGGCATATAAACTTTCTTAAAATTATTTCCATCATGAGCACAAAATGTTTGAGTTACATTTGCCTTTCTTGTGGGGTCATATTGTAATGATGTCATTTCAAATGATAATCTAGGCAAAGTAATTGCAACAGGTTTATTTAATTCTGGTTGCTCTTCAATTCTAGCCAAAAACTTTTGAATAGGTCCATATCTAATTGGTACCTTAATTTCACTAATTATATTTCCAGTTGAATCCTTATGTTTAATATAAATGTCATTAAACAATGTGGCAAAAGAAATTAAAGTTCTTTTTAATATTTCGTGGTAAAAATAATTTCCTAACATTAAAAGATACCAAATGGATTTGATTCTGAAAAATCTAGAATTTGATCTGATTCTTCTTCGATTATCAGGTTATCACCATATTTATCATATAAGTCCCATTGATTATTATTAGATACCGCATATATTGCAGATGATGCAGATCCAACTATGATCTCACCGGCATAAAATCCTTGCCCTTCTGTTCCACCATTTATATTTGCAACCTTGAGGATCTTAGTATCATAATCCCAAGATCTTACTCTTGCAGTTGCTCCAGATTGTTGCCCAGTGATAATTTCATTGTACAAATAAGTTCCAACTCCACTAATAATTGATGGCGGACTAATCATTATAGTTGGAGATTCAGTATATCCAATTCCAGGACTTGATATACCAATTGAAACTATTTGATTATTTGTACCGATAGATGCTATTCCAATTGCAGTCTGTCCTGATCCAACATAACCTGTTATATTAATTACGGGTTTGGACTTATATCCAGTTCCATTACCAGTAACATTAAATCTTACGACTCCATTTGAAACTGTTTCAATTGAACAAGTGGCTGATGCACCAACTCCTCCACCTCCTGTTATTGTAATTAATGGTTCTGTTGTATATCCAATTCCTGCATGTGTAAGAATAATTTCTTTTACAGATGTAACTCCACCAGAAGTTATGAGTGTTGCATATCCAGTTGCCGATGTACCTCCAGAGGGTGCCGTTGTTATTGCAACAGTTGGGGTACTAGTATATCCATAACCATCTTCATTTAAATATATTTTTCTAATATATCCAGAACCTATTGTCGCAGTTGCAGTTGCAGTAGATCCAATACCAATTAAAGATAATGTAGTAATATAACCTTCTTCTTTGATTCTTTCATCGACTTCAGGAATTGTTGTATCAATAATTTCATCTTCATATTCAAAGAGTTCACAACTTAATTCATATACAAATAATTTGCCTAGTTGGTAAAAAGGATTCTCGTGTTCTACAAATTTAACTTCGAAAAGTCTTTGACCTAAAGGGAAATATATTAAATCACCTTCTCTTGGTCTTGAATTAAGTTCTATTTCTGGATCATCGGGATTAAGAAATGGTGAGATAAAATCTTCAAATCTTTCTCTTGACACAAGAAGATTTACTTCATCCTTTAAGTTAACTCCAAATTTAGTTAATAAATCACCTTGTCCAGTATATCCTTCTGTGTTGTTTAAATACATTTCTATAGAGAAATTATCATCAAATTTAGATGATGAGATTTCTTTTACGATTGATTCCCTTCTAACAAATTTTCTTGGAATATAAATGACTTCAATTCCTGCCATTCTGAGGAGTTCGTTTATATTATCCTGAACAAGTCTTTGTTCAGATGGGGAACCATGTAAGAAAAAGGGGTTGAGTGCCATTTTTATCCAATAAAATCGTATGGTGGTAATTCATATTCTGTACTCATTCTCTGAAGTAGATCTTCTATTTCTTTGATTCCATCATTATAAATTGTTTCACCATTTAATTCTACTCCACCGGGAAGTTTAACTCCTCTCATTTTAATTAAATTCCAACCCCATTGCTTTTTCATAAGGGCGGTTAAGTATTTTTTTAAGAAACTATCATTATATACTTTAGTGAAATCATTTGGATTTAATATACGATAGCAATCAATAACTATATAAGTGTCTTTTGATTTGGCATTCCAATCAATATCCAAATATAGTCTATTTTGTCTTTTGTTGAATCTAATTTGCTTATCCGTAGAAAGAAGAAAATCAATATCTTCTAAGTATGATTTCACCATTGCATACTGAAGAAGTTCCACAGAATTAAAATAATAAAGATCATTTAAAAATAATTGATATTTAATACTCCACATTCCTGCAGAAATTGAACTTGTATCAAATTTAAAAACCTTTTCTATACCAATCACAGAATCTGGAATTTGGATGAAATTGGATGATTCATAAAAATTAAAATTGACCGTTCCAATACCAGAAATATTTGATGTACCTGTTGTAGTTACAATACCAACACCATCAGAACCTTTTGCCTTACCTCGATTTAAATCATCCTCGGTTATTTTGTATTTTAAATACATTCTCTCGACACCATCAAAATGCCTTTCTTGAAAATATTGTAAGGCATCATCTACACAATCATCAATTTGTTCGTCTGCTAAATTAACTTCTAAAACTGGAGAACCTAATTTTCTTAGACAATAATCTATTAATTCTTGTCTAGTTGTTGGTTTAGACATTAGTAAGATCCTCCATCTATTACATTTGACCAAGTAGGTATACCAGAAGAATTTGTTGAGAGTATATAATTAGTTTCTGATATTGCTGATGCGGTAGTGCCAGTAGAAACTAACTGATCATTATTGTCAAAATATGCTACCCCATAAGATTGACCGGGAGTATAATAAAATGATTGAGATACAGTGAGAATTCCTGTGATATTTCCATTTCTCGCCGTAAATTCATCAAAATTTAAATCACCGTCAATATAGACATCATTTTTAAAAGTCGCTACACCAACAAATGTCGAAACACCACTAACATTTAGTTGTGTTACTGATGCAATTCCACCTATTACATTAGTTGCATTTTTTGCATTTTCCGAAAAAACAGATCCACCAGAAAAAGATGATAGTATTTTTACTGCATTTTGTTGTCCAACCCTAACTCTAATGTCAGACATTATCTGGTTACCCCCTCTCTCACAAGAACCATTCCTTCTATGACCCTAGTTTTAGTGGTGCTTTGAGTAATAATCACATCATAAACATATCTTCCTGGTTTTAGATTAGTTGTTTGTTCTGGCGTTAAAGAGATGATAATTTTCCCTAGTGTCCCTGGAGACACAATATCTGTAGTAAAAGTAGTTGCCGTCGAACTTCCGGCATATTTTCTCATTTGAGCGGAAACTGTATAACCAGTTAAATCAAGAGGAGAATTAGTATCACCAGATTCTAAATTAAAAGTCTGAGAGAAATTTGTTCCGGCATTAATTACAAGATTATTGACATATACAGCTGCCATTTATTCTATGAGACCTACTTTTTATTTATATCTATAAAGAGGTGAGGGAAGAAATAACTTCTTGTTGCTTTAAATATAATTTACAATAAAGTTTCGCAAAATTTTTTAAATCATCCTCTTTTAATTCATTAATTATTCGAACATGTTTTTCATATTCAAATAATTTATCCATGGATTCTAAATTAATTTGATTTGGATCCATTCAATAACTCCTTTAATAATTGTTTAATTTCATCTACATCTTTTTGCAAATTTTCTATTTGCAATTGTTGATTTCTGCGATTGTTAATACTATTAATATACTGATTATATGCTTGATCATCACAATTTATTATCGCTCCTGAATTTTCATCACGATAAAGATTTGGATGCCCTTTTACTGGTATCATCATGCTAAAGCAATACTCCTTAAATCTTTAAATCGAGGTGCATGAGACTGATCCGTTCCAGAAGATACTATTTTAATAGTATAACCAGTAAAAGATCCAAGATTAGTTGCACTAAATTCATACTCAAGGAATTGATTATTTAGACTTGATGGTACATATGTGTCAGACAACCCATTATTTTTAGATGGATCTACAACATCATAGTACCCATCATTATTATTATCTATAGTTAGATTCGTATAACCAGGGAATAATTCAAAAGACTGCTCAACTTCACTAGAATCAGGGCGAATCAAACTATATAAAACTCTAAAATCTGCTGATGAATGTTTATATGCACTTATTATAACTTTAAGTGATTTTGCTGGTTTTGAGAGATTAACAGTATTAGATACATAAATTGCAGCATGAGGGTCATTTAAAATACTATTAACTCTATTATCCGTCGCATAATCTTTAATTGGTTGGTTGAGTCTATTATTTCTCAGTTCCACTGAAGAATCTTTCCAGAAAATCATTGGAGAAAGATTTGAATCTGGAGTACTTAAGTCAACTTTTAAAGTAAAAGATTTTTTTCTTGGTAGCGCGGATAAGTATGTTTGTTCATTTATGTTAGAGCATATAATTCTGGTTGAATCCAAAGAATTTTCAGATGCAATTTGAATTGATTCATATCCTTTATCTGCAAATGATAATTCAGAACCACTTACACTAGTTCCAGTTACTGTTCTAATTTGAGCATTTGCACTAGTAGTTCCGGGACTTAAAATATCCAAATGAGGTACAATAGTATTAAATTGAATATTTTCTGTTGCCTTTATATTATTTCCTCCAGAAATTTGTTCGTTATTAAATGAAAGTTGAGGAGCATCAGTTGGAGTATTATCTGCACTCCTATTATACCCATTTAAAGTTCTATCAAACTCAATATAATAACTATCAATATCAATTTGATTTGAACTAATAGTGTGTGTTTTATTAAGTCTTCTTAAAGAAACTCCACCAAGTTCATATTTGTAAACAATAGCATTTACATCATGTTCAGTGGGTAATGTAGAATCAATTCCTCTAGTGAGAGTTTGTAACTGACCATTCACAACAGATTCATATTTAATGATTTCATCGTCTATTTTAATATAACCTGCAGTATCAGAATTTTGAACAGTAAGACCCTCAAAGGTTGCAAAATTGGATGTTGATGCAACGCTAACTACAACATCACTCGACAACATTTTAATTGATAATGTTGTTGGTGGAACATCTGATTCAATATCCTTTAAAATGATTTTGTTTAAACTAGAATACATTCCATGATTGTAATGATTAACTTTAAAGTAATTTCCAGAATAAACCCCACCAAATTCTGCAGATCTTGATGTTATAGTTGTACTTGCAAGCGATACTCTAGTACCAGAATCGTTATAATATACTAAAGTTGATGCCCCAAAACCATTAAATGATCCACCCTGGACATTTGATAGGTATAATGTATCAAGACCAGTAATTCCAGTAACTGTAATTCTTGCACCAGATCCTGCTGCAGGTGAAACTGTTGAAGTTACAATTCCCACAATATCACCAATTGAATATCCATTACCTGGACTTGAAATTGTAACCGCACTAATTCCATTGGATGCTGTAATGTTTAATTTTAAACCGGAACCATTTCCTGTGATATTATATGTACTTACATTTGAAGTCGTTGAGTAATTTATTCCACCCGTAGTAATTCCAACAGTAGAAACTGAACTGCCAGTTCCAACTACATAACCATAACTACCGGAATATGACCCAGAATTAGAAGAAACCTTTCTTCCTGTTGTAAGAATACCAATCAAACTAGAATCGTATACTGTTGTAATTCCTAAGGTATATTTTTTAGGTAGTATTGTGATTGGATTTGATGAAAGTTTTGGAATATAACTATTACTTACATCTAAAGATGGGTTATTGAATAAAACACTTCCTGTTTTTGAAGTAAAGTTTGCTTTATATAATTTGAATTTAAGATCCTGATATTGATTTTCTGTCCAAATAGATCCATTCTGTGACTTAAATAAACTACCTATTGCAAACTGTCTGCTATATCTTACTGATTGAGAGTCAGGTAAATTGGCAGTTTCGATTGTTTTTTCTCCCATTTCTGCAATCCAAACTTCATATTGATCGGATTGAGGTGCAAGAAGAACTATTGCATATTCTCCTGGAGTAAGATAGATTGGATAATCGAATGTGACTTTTGTTGGAATAGATGCTGTTAAAGAAGTTTTGATATCGCCAGGATTTAATGTTTTTGGTTTACCCACAATTGTTCTTGTTGGTTTTCCTAACTCAAGAGTTCTTATTTCAACTGTCAAAGGTGCATTATTTGAATCTTTATTGGCAAAAAATAAATCAACTGCAGTTAAATATGCACCATTTACATCTTCATTTGGTTTATTTCCATTTGTTGTGTCTAAAACTCCACCAACAGTAAATGATTGTGCAAGTGGATCTTCATAATAAATTGTAGTTGTTGTTATATTAGTTCTTTGACGTTGTTCCCATGTTCCTTCTGATTTATAAATTGTCTCTGCAGATGAAATAAGTTTACTTCCAGGTAATGGAATTTCGTTCGTTGAACTTGATGTTAATTTATATACTTTTGATCCGGTAGAAATTCTTACTGAAGGTGGAGGATTTTTATTAGGATCTTTAAGGAAAAATGATCCAGAAACAAATCCATTCGAATCTGTAATCAATCTTAAATCTTTTACATATGCAGTTACTCCACTGGTTTGTCCAACCAATTTCATTCCAACTACTATAGAACCAGAATACAAACCTTGAGATTCAAGACATAAAGAATCTATATCAACATTGAGTATTTTTGATGTAGCACTATAAGCAGATGGAATGGATTCTGAAGGTATGTATGGATTATTTGTATAGGTATATGATGGTGAATTAAATGCACCATCTTTATGATTTGAAGATGCAACTCTAAATGATATTTCTATATCATTATATTTACCCTTTACAGTCTCTCCTACTAAAAATGATCCAGATGCACCATAATTTTTAAGTGTTGAGTCTGTTGCAATTTCAATTAATTTTGGTACAAAATCTACACCACTATTGCCATCAAGAAATTGATATACTCTAGTAAACGGTTTTAAATTAACTGCAGAAAATCCCGTATTTCGAGATCTCATGTATAATTCTGAACCACTTGAAACTAAAAGATCGCTAGTTGAGGTTTTAGTTTCATTTCCAACAACTTTATAAGTTCCAGTTGCTCTTAACCACACCCAATTAGTTTGACTGATGTTTACATCATTAAGTCTAATAGTTCTAACCCAACTATCACTAGATGGACTTAATTTTATAGTTCCGTTATAAGAAATAACATGGAATGGATTTACATTCTCTACTTTTGTTGCAAAAGGTTGATTGATCCAATCTACAGAATCATATTTTAATGTAATTATATCTCCAGTCTTTTGAACATTTGAGTCAAAAAGTTGATAATTTACAGACAAATCTAAATTCTCGTCTGTAATTTCATTTAAGGGTGTTGGTTGTAATTTTATACTATTTTTAGTAATTAGAGTTGTAAGTTCTTTTTTGTTGAAATCAATTTCAATCTTTGATAAATTTTTATTAATTAAACTATCAGTTTTAAAATCATCTACAAAAAATCCAGTTTTAAATCTGTTTATACCTTGAGCATCTTGTATCTGAAGTGCTTGAGTATTTAATTCAAGAAGAGATAGAGATGTCACTCTTTCTAAATTTTCTACTCGATCTTCAATTTTTCCAATATCTCTCATTGTATATCTTCTATTATCAACCAAAGATATCTGAGCATCTTTTGGATTATATAGATATGGTGGGAGTGAGATTGTTGCAATCTCCATTACTTCATCAGGTTTAATTGGTGGTTTTGGATTTATTGATGGAGTACCTTGAAGTACGGTAAAATCCCCAAATCTATCTAGATATAGTTTATCAATTCTACCAAGATAATAATCATATCCAATTATAGAACTTTCATTTGGACTAACAATCAATTTTGGTTCTGAAGTAAAAGATCTAGATGAAAAATCAAAAGGTGATGATGAAGTACTTGTAAATACTGATACTCTTGGTCTAAAATCAAGCGTATCAGATGATCTTATATTATCTTTACCTAAAGTAGGAATATCTTCGGAAAATCTTTGTTCATCATAACTTCCAACTGTGAATACATCACCAGTATCTGAAGATGGTACTGAATAATAATCAAAAACAATCAAGAGTTGTCTTGATGGAGAACTTTCCCCAGAATTTCTTACTAATTTAGAATAATCATAATATTGTTCTTTTTGTCCTTTATCTAATGTAAATTTACTGGTGATATTTTTGTAAGAACCTGGTGTAATCGCATCTACAGTTGTAGAAATATTAGATTCACTAAAAGTTACTTTTTCTCCTGGATTAAACTTTTCATCATTAAGATAAACAATACTTATGGTATTTGTTGCAGGTTTTGCAACAATTCTTGCAATACTATTTCTCGATGATCCAATTATATTTTCTCCCACAATTGCATTTGTATCGACATTTGCAATAGAATTAAATGAAATCTTATCAAATTCTGGAATATTTGTATTTAAAGATTCATATACGGCAAGAACTTTAACTACATCAGGATAATTTAAACTAATTTCTTCATCTTGGACACGAAGTCCATAAAAATTATTATATGTTAGTCCATCATTAATTGAAGTATTAATTCCAACTCCTGATTGTGGATTTTTTGATAAGTTTATATTAATGATTTTTGATCTATTATATTGTTTTATTTTATTTTGAATTCCTGACTTTACAAATGTTGCATTTATTGATGAAATTTCAGTATTTGATACTTTTGAAAAGGTGACCTGAGAGGAGTCTAAATTTACCGAAACTTTATCGGAAGTTAGATTTTCTATGGTTCCATTAGTATATGCAATTGAATATCTTTCCTCATCAAAAGGCGCAAATTTTGCAAAAGATGAATTAATTCCAAGATTAAATTTACCAGTATCTACGGTTAAAGTATTTGAAGATGGAGTCAAATTTGTATTTGACTGTGCAGAAAAAGTAATAGTAGATGAGTTTAAATTTGTTGTAGAAACATTTGAATTTAGAAGTTTTGCATATAAAAAACCTTTATCTTCATTTCTAATTTTTGCAACACCAATTGAATATACACCATCGAATTGAGATGTTGGTAAATTTCCATCACAAATTTTAGATACATTAGATACTGATTCCAAAGTCATAGATGTTAATGAAGGATTAATAGACACAACTCTATTATATGTCTCTGTTAATAATCCCACTCTTTGATAGCGAATAATACTATCAGATGTAATTCCAGATAAAGTTTCTGGTGAAGCAACTGTTGCCGTGCTGATCCCGCCACTTGCAGTAGTAATTGTTATTCTTCCAGATTTTAGGATTCTATCAAGTTGAGTATCAGCTACAAATGCAGTTGTGAATCCTAGTGGTTGAGATTGGTATACAGATTTTACATCATCAACAGTGTAAACATTAACTTCTGAAATTGTTCTGCTATATTGATCTGATCCATTAATTAAAATTTTCTCTCCTACTGCAAATGATCCTGAAGTCTGCCTTAAACTAATTTGAGTGCCCGAACCTGAAGATACAGCATAACCACTTGCACCACTATTTGTACCTTTTATAAATGATGATGCAGGGATTTGTGTTGATGATACACTTTGATTTAGTGTGAGTACTGTGTAAGTTTGGACATCAAATAAATATAAATCCCAATTCGTGGATGCATCATTATATGCAGAATCTGTAACATTAAAGTTATACACTCTGGCAGATCCAATGGTTGATCCTGCAGAAACAGTGGTACTATTCTTTCTTCTACTTTGAAGATATATAACTTCTCTTTGCTTTGGTGAACCACTTACATTATTGACTCTAAGTAAATTTCCCATTTCAAATGGAATACTTGCATTTGAAACGGATTGAGTAGTTCTAGGTTTTTTAACATCTATAATTTCAATTCCGGTTTTTTCGATATCATATCCTCTAACATATGCTTTACCTGGAGAAAATTTAACACACATTAAATCATCTGAAGGAGTGTTACCCTGATAAGTTTTTTCATTTTGGAAAAATATGCCATCGTTTCCAAGTCGATTATTTAAAGAATTATTTAAAGATACTTGGAAGGGCGTTACAACATAATCGCCAGATTCATCATATGTTCTTTGTGCAATATAATCCTTAAGAATTGAATAACTTGATTTTGTTTCAATCTTATTAATAGCACCATCTTTAAGTTTTAAAAGTTCTACAAAATCGGTGTCGTTTAAATCCGATAGAAGTTTTTTAGTTAAGACTAAAGAAATTTTAAATCTATCTGCACCTGGTGCTGCATAATTTGTAAATCCGGATGCATTATCATAAAGACTTGGATCATCTTTTGATGTGATTATCTGTTCTTCTACTCTTAAACCTACTCTATATGATGGAGTATTAGTGTAATAATCTAAAACTATGGTCTGTTTAGGAACTCTTACAAAAGTCCCTCTAATAAAATATACACCTTCTGCAATTGAAACTGCTGATCCAGTTGAAGTTGAATTTGAATCTATTGTTGTTGCGAATGGAGTTCCCGATGTTATAGTACCACTATTATAAACTACATCTTGTAAAGTATAAAGTTCTTCATTATCTTGGAATGGATTAATTTCAAAATTTGAATCAGAATCAATATATTTTACATAAACCGTTGGATACTCAATTTCAGATCCAGTAACTTCTACATGTTGAACAATTGCGGTAACACCAGAAATTTGTCCAATAATTTTTTTTCCAATAAATTCTTGTAAATAAGAACTCACATAAACATTATATTGTGTTGGTTTTAATTTTACTGCAAAAAATTGATTATCGTATGTAATATTTCCTGGAATTACTACAGACCCTTCTTTAAAAATATGGCTACCAAAAGACTCAATTTGATCTTGTAAAATTGATTGTAGTGTATTTATTTCCCTTGCCTGTATTGCAGATCCGGGTTTAAACAGTACTTTATAATAATTTTTATCGTGTCCACCATTATCCTCTTGTGAGAAATCATCAAAATATGGACTTACATTGAGATTAGTTTTTTGAGCCATTTTTTAAAATTCCAGGATAATTTTAATGTCTTCTTTTTGTCTAGAATTTCTCTCTACAAGAGGTCTGTTATCAATATAAATTATATCTCCAGACTTATTATTTATTTCTGGAGTTGCAAGACCATTATTAAATTGAACACCAAGATTTATAATTTTATTTGAAATTGTTGTTGTAATTCCAGTAAAGGATCCTATTGTTGCCGAGAAACCATAATCAGTTGTAACTTGAACACCTGACTTAAAAGTCGCTATTCCACTTATTGAATTGCCTTCTAAAAAATATGAGGACATATTATTGAAATCTGTATGGTCAGAGTATCCTCCACCACCATAATACAAAGATCTATCTTGATAATATTTTAAAACTTTTGTTTCGGCATCATAAGATACCACATAACCATATGCAGTTGTTCCCGAATCAGATTGTTTAATTATATGACCAATTGATGGAGTACCAGAAACTGTTCCATCAAATTTCATTGCAGAAACTGAGGAAAATTCATTTTGAGTATAAACGGTTGTAGTTATTCCGGTTGAATCATAAATTGTTGGATTTTTTATAATTCCAACTTGTGAAAACTTTGTATCAATTGGGAAATCTTTTGTTGAATCATCAAAACGAGCATAAATTAAAATTTTATCTGCGCCTAGTTCTTTATAGATATCAAATCCATGTCCCTTTGAAGGTGGGATAATTGGAATTAATTCCGCATAAGTTCCTGGATTTGATGTTGTTTTAAGATTAACAAGAGCAAATGTATAATTTTTACCACCAGATGTTACTGTAACATCAGTAATTTTTGTATTTGAATCTACTGTAACTGAAACTGTACCACCAACACCATCTCCAACTAAATTATATGAATCCGTTCCAGATGGATATCCTAATCCAGGATTTTCAATATAAACCTTTTTAATTTGATTTTGATTTAAAATTGAATTTCCATTATCTCTGATTGCAGAAATTTGAGAATCTGTTGTTGTATCCCAATCGTTTGGAACAGTAATATATTCTGTAGAATCAAATTTAATAATATCACTAGGAGAAACTGTATAAAGATATTTCCATGTGTACCCATCAGAAAATGTAGATGGTTCTAGGTCAGTAAATGTTGGTTCAAATTGTGATGCATTTCCTTTTGGATTAGATCCAGTTGAACCATTAGAAATACAAATATAAACTTTATAATCCGAATTTATAACATAATAATTGGCATCGTATAATCTTAAAGAATTTGTAATAGGAGACGGATTTATTACACTATAATCTGGTCTATACATTTCATATTTTTGACCAGAAACCCAATTAATTCTTCGAATTACTCTTTTAACATTTGCACTTGTTATTTTTTTCCCAAATAAAATAGTAGATTCATAATGATTTAAATAATCCACATTATCTGTTGGATTAGGTGGGTTTGAATCCCAGGTTGTAGTCCTACCATAACCTGCAGATGTTGGATTTGATAGTCCAACAAAAACATAATATGAATTAGATGAATTCTTTACAGATTCTATAAAATTAGTCGCATTTAGTACTCTAAATTGATCTGTTACAAGTGCAGACATTTGAATATAGTTTTTTATATATTTAGCATTTATTATGGAATAATTTTTTTAAGAGCGCCAATATCTCTTAATCCAAATCCTCTTCTTTGAATTGTCGGGAATGTTGATAACCCTGAATCAACATTAAATCCAGAAACTGCAATCGAAACAGGAGATGATGATCTGGTAAATCCAGATAATTTACCCCAAGAAAACTTACCTACATTTCCAGTAGTTGCAATACCAACCAATGCTGAATTGGAATGAACATTACATGTTATAATTCCTGTAGATACATCTATTCCACTTATATTGTAGATATTATCAAGGAATGTTGTTCCAGATCCCACTATACTTGAATCATTTGTGTAAATTGAAGTTACTGAATTTCCGACCTTAGTATCAAAAATATAAATTGGATTTCCTACAACAAGATTTGTAGTAGATGAAAGGGTGAATTTGATTGCTAAATCTGTTCCAATACCAACAGTGCTACCAATTCCAGTAATTGTTCCAGTATTACCCAAAACTGAATTTACATTAGTTATATTTTCATAAATTGCTTTGGGTAATGGAATAATTACCTGAGGGACAATTGAAGTGGTATATCCAAATCCAGGATTAACAATTGAAATGGAGGATATTGTTCCACCAACACCTACTGTTGCAAGAGCTGTTGCGGTTGTTCCAATTCCAACTCCAATCTTAATTGGAGCGGATATTTTTACATCGACAAAAGACCCAGTATAACCGCTTCCTGGCGTTCCAATAACTAATGACTGTATCGTACCAGATGTTGAAACAACTGCTGTTACAGCGGCAGAAACAGCGTCCACAGAACCAGAAATAATTAAACCATCAAAACTAGGACTTCCAACATTTTCATAATTGAAGAATTGTGCGTTATCGACAAAAATTTCAGAATCAGTACTTGTTATATTTTTAATTATTTTCGCAGTTGGATAAATTTGAGATTCTATAGAATCTCTAGATTTTGAAACAAATTCACCATTAATGACTTTATCTACTTTTTGTTTTGTCCAAATTACAGGTTTATAATTCTGAGTATCTATGCCCTGTAAATTATAAAGTTCTGTTTGAATTGTATCTGATGTGACTATTCCAGATACAATTCGAGAGTTCTGTGTTATTGTATTTTTAAGATTTGAATTTGAACTAATCAGTTGTACTGAATCTCCAACTTTTAGAGATTCGGTTGAATTTACTATTTGACTATCAGATGAACTACCTCTATAGAAGAAAATTGAAATATTATCTTCTTTCTTTGGAGGGTATACAAAATTGAATGTTGTACCACCATTAAATTCATATGCTGTTTTAGGATTTTGAAGAATTCCATTTATGAAAATAATTAATAGTGAATCCATATCAATAAGTTCTGATTCAGATCCAGAACCTTTTTCAAAACTTAATAATTGTGAATTATAATATAATGGGAAACGAGTTCTAGTTCCATTTTGAAGATTTTTTATAGAATCTATATAATCAAGTTTACCAAACTGCCATGCAGAAAAAGAATCATTGAATACTTCAAGAACAGTCAATTCAAATTCTGATAATGGAGATTGTAAACCATATGCCGTAACAAGTCCAACAGGTTTTATAACATCCCCTTTTTTGAAACCATATCCAGAACGAACAACTTTGAAATTTTTAACTTCGAATAAGGTGGATCCTATTCCAGTTGTAGAACTTGAACCTACTTCAACATTGATTAATAGTCCAACTCCTGTATCTGTTGTAGAACCAATTCCTATTCTGGATACACCTGTAACAGAAAGATTTTGATAACTTGGAGAGGGTATAATGATAGAAGGATTGTTGTATCCAGTTCCACCATCAACAATATTAAATGAAAGTGTACCTCCAGTTCCTACAATAGCATTAATAACTGCACCTGAACCACCACTTTCTGTGACAGCAATTGATACTGGGGATTTATATCCAGAACCCCAATTGCCTGTTGTACCAATTCCAATTGATGTGATCACTCCTCCTGAAACTATTGCCGTAACCGATGCGCCAACCAATGGCGCATATCCAAGACCTGGAGTTGAACCAAGAGATACAATCAATCCACCTTTAGGTAGTTGATTCATATTCACATCACTCTGTGATATAAAAGAACCACTTCCAGTTTCAGATCTAATACCGGAAAAAACTATACTACTAATTCCAGTATTTTCTATTATTCTAAAATTATTATCTATGTTATTATCTGTTGTTGGTGCCTGGAATATTCCATTAATTAACACAATACCACTACCACCAGATGTACCAAGACCGACTGTATTTGCTCCACCAACTGTTAGAGTATAAGTTTGTCCAATACCAGTAAATCGTTCTGTTATATTATCATAAATTTGATTTTCAGTGTAATCCTTTTTAAGGAAAATTCTTCCATTAAATGTTGCTCTAGATTCTGTAAGATTATCTAAATCAACATTTAATTGATCTTGAACATTTCCATCAGGCGCTTCTGTGAAATATATTTCATTACCTACAATATTGTATGATCCTCTATAAATTGTGGCACCTGATCCATTTGTATGAATTGAAGATGCTGATCCAACAAATGCTCTTTTGACTTCTACTAGAGGAAATGTTCCTCCAAAAGAAATTGGACCAGAGTATGTTGTACCTAATCCAACATTTGTAATCTTCATGTATTCATCATCAATTTTGAGAATATCCCCAATAATTATAGATGATATACCACTCAATCCAAAAATTGTATTTTCTACTCCAATGTTTGTCCCGTTATTTACATTATAACTTAATAGAGAATATGAAATTGGAGATTGAATAACATTATTGATAGTAATAATAGATTTTTCATTCTTTTTAACCATTTCAAATTCATGAGCATTACCAGATCCAATAGAAGTAAATGTTAAAGCTATTCCAGAAAGAGCATTATTTTTTGTACTTGCAACTTTAAATTTATTCGATGATATTTTTATCGCATAAACTGGATTTATTGTATCCAAATCAGTTGAAGAACCAAATACCATTGATTGAGTTGCCACACCAACAAAAGTAGATTTTGGTCTGTAAATTATTTCTTCACCTGTACTGAAGAAATGATCAATATTAAATTCTCCGGTGCTAGGAGTTAGTATTTTTGTATCTGAAGGGTCAAAAACTTTTTTAAAGATATACTGATTATTATATGTTAAATCAAAATTTAGTTTATTCGTATCTTCATCATTGATAGCAAAATATTTTTTAATTCCAAAAGATTCATTTATGTTGTTATAAATTAAATTCGGAGGTTGATTTATTGGATTATAATCGTTTTCAGAATAAAAACTTTGATTAAAACTTAGAATCTCAAAATTTCCAGATATGTTATTATCAGGATAGAATTTTAATGATGCAGTTCCACCATTTATTTCACCGCCAAATGTACCAATTCCTGTCGTACTTCCAATAGAAAGGAATGGATACTGTAGAGTTTGAGTATTGGTAGAATCACAAATCATCATAACTTGATGAAGTGAACTGGTACTACCAATTCCAATTCTTACTATTGACTTTATGGATGAAATTTTTGCTTTATCAAAGGAAATAATTGTAGATGCAGAAGAAACATTCGAATACAGTGCATCATACTTTACTGTTTTTTCAGTATCATCTGGTTGAGCACTAAATTTGAATCTGTAAGTTCCAATTCCAATCGCAGTAGTACCAAAACCAACATTTTTAGATCTTACTGTTACAGAATTGGTTGAAGTATTCGTATAATTTAATGATAATATACCTCCAGGAGATATAGAGGCACCAAAAGATCCTATGAAATTAGAACTTGAACCATCATTTGTATCAAAATAGAATTCTGAAATGTTTGTATTTGTTCCGTCATGATCGATGTATAATTCAACATAATTCATTTCATTTGTAATATTGTCTATTAAATTAATCTCAGAGTAGATTGATTTAATTTTCCCTGTATGTTTAGATGTAATTACAGTAGACAGTCCAGATGAAACTGTGTTTGTTGATGAAATTAAGTCAATAAAACCAATAGAAGTCGTTCCAATTCCACTTGAATAGTTTTCAAATGATGTATTTAAATATTTAATATTGTAAGAAGTATCATAAGGATCTTTTATTGCATCAAATCTTAAATATGCTTGTTCTAATTCATCAACGTATCCATATATGTTCGCTATTTGATTTGAATTATACCCAATACTTGCAGAAGTTATATTATCTAAACTCCCTTTTTCTAAAGTATAGATATTTTTACCATTACTTAAAACCACAAGTTCAGTAAATTGAATTTGTGAAGAATCATTATTTGTAACTTGAACAAGATACTTGTTATATTTTTTAGACGGTATAATTTCATCTAAGACTAAAAATGGATCTAATTTTGAATCTGAAGTTGAAAATTCAAAACTAATATCATCAAGGTCAAGGACTCTATTTGTAATACATTCAATATAATCCGTAAATTTATGATTGCTAAATTCTAATAATTTAGAAGTGCTATTAAAATTATCAACATCACGACTTAAATCAAAATTATTAATTGAATCTACTCTAAATTCATCTATAATATTATAAAGATAATCACTAAAATCATTTGAATTAATTTCAATTGAAGTTGAATTCATAATTTGAGTATCAGCAAAATTCTTCAGTCCACTGGTATGAAGAATTCCATTTACTGGACTTACTATTGTACTCCAATCTTGATTGCTTTTTATTGTATATGATAAATTTTGATAATAATTGTTATCTGGTATTACCTGAGTATCTTCATTTAGTTTACCTGTATTATCTAACCAACCAATATTTTTTCTTGATGAAAACTCAACAATAAAATGCCCAGAAGATACTTTTATTTCATTTATGGTTGCAATTGATCCCGATCTAGATCCTTTTATTATGTCATTTACTTGAAGATTATAACTCCCCAGCACTTTAATATAGTTTTTATTTGATTTTACAACTTTTAAATCAATTTCTTGATATCCGAATGCAGTGCTTAAAAGTAATTTTTCGTTTAATATAAAATCAGATGAATCTTGAATTGGAATAAATGTTGGATAGTTTTTATAATTTATAACTGTTCCGTAAATATTATCTGAAGTTTTCAAAATTCCAGCATTTATGGTCAATTTAGATAAATCATATTCAAATCTTCTTTGATTTCCACCGGATCCCTGATAATTTTTAACTTCAAAGAACTCATAACCATAATCTTCTGAATTAAATCCAGTACCCTCACTAGAATCTTTTTGTATTCCTTCAACAAAAATTTTATCGCCATTAGAAAATGGTTCAATAGAGAATCCATTTAATGGTGTGGATAAGTAACAAGTTACAATTCCAGAAGAAGAATATTTTATGGATTGAATTGATACTCCATTTGTATTATTGATTGCTTTAATTGTAACAGGAGTTTCAGAAAGTCCTTTAGGTGAGTCTAAAATATCTACAGAAAAAATTGATCCGTTTTGAAGAATAGGATTTAGAGATCCTGAATTTATTGTTTCCTTTGTTATAGAATCAATAATAACTAATTTGGGTTCAGTAATATAGTTATTACCACCATTTTCAATATTGATTGTTTTTATATAATTTGAGTTTTTAATAGAGACAAAATCAGAAATATATGAATCCGGTTTTAATGTCTTATCTGAAGAATATTCATAACCTTCATCTAAGATTTTTACACTATTAATTTTACCTATCTTATTCGATATAGGTTTAATGTAAGCACCACTACCGTTATCAGAAACTACTTTGGTGAAAATTGGTAATTTTTTATAATTATATCCAGATGAAATTGTTTTAATCTTGGATACTCCACCAGATACAGTTGTTGAGTTTGTGGTATAACTTAACACATCGCATTCAGATTGAATGTATGAATTTTTTTCAGGTGATTTTGTTAATGAAATACTAAATGTTGTTGTCCCAACTCCAGAGATTTTGTAAGAACCATTATAATAACTATCAATAAAGTTAATTTGAGAATAATTTTGAACTTCTTTATCAGCAGTGCTGATGTAACCAGATTTCTCTAAGGTATAGAATAGTTGAGATGGTAAACCTTCACTATAATTAATTGTTAAAGAAGCATTGGTTGATACCCCAACTGTTCCTACACCACTTACGGAAAAAGTAGATGTAGACCCCGTAGAAACAAATTCATCTTTAAAGTCTTGATCATAGAATATTTTGAAATTATATCCGGATAGAGATGAATCAGTTAAATCAAATACAAGATTATTATTTTTGACTGAAGTAATTTCTGGATTGATTGGAGCAATAGTTGCGGTTGTAAAAGAAAAATTATTGACTGTAATTGGGGGACTTGAAATACAATCGTTATATGTCTCACAAATATTAATAGTATCTTTATCAATTTTATAAACAAAATATTCTTTTTTATTGTTTATAAAATAATCTAAGAAAATTTTATCACCTGTTTTAAATCCATGACTTGGAATATATAAAACATTACCAGAATTTTTTACTGCTGGAGCCACATTATATCCTTGAGAACTTGGAGAATCGTCTCCTGGTGCAGAGGCAAATCTTGCAAGTAAAAGACCATCTGCAAGAGGTTGTGTTAATCCATTACCATCAACATCAAAATAAGAACTAACTATACCACATCTTGCGTAGCATGTTGCATTTGTTGTTCTAATTGCATTTTGTGGAAATGTAATTCCAGTTGTAATATTTGGTTGTCCAAAAAGATAAGATATAATCATAAATCCATCATTATAACTTACCACCCCATCCCCATCAATATCAAATTGGTTATAATTATCCCAAATATAATCATAAACTTGTTGGGTATTTCTAGTTGCTGTAGGGGAAATTGCACCAGCAGTCCAAGCTATTCCAACTGCAGTATTTAAAGTTGCAACTCTAGTTGGGAGTGTATAACTAAATTGTGAGGAGATGCCAACACCAGATACATTATTCCCAGTAAGTGATAGTGGATTAACCAATAATTTGTTATATGTTTGGTTGTAGTTTATTCTAACTGCAGTAGAAGTGCCAATACCAACAGAGAGATTTGGTTTTACTGAAAGATTAATTGTATCACCAGAAGTGAGTTCATGTGATGTAGAAACTGAAACCTGAGTTACAATTTTTTCAACATCACCTTTTACTTGGGTGAAGTTTGACTGTAATGAATACTGATAATCATTAGAACCATTGTTTATAAAGAATAAACCACTTGTTGTTGTAGTTAATCCAATCTGAGTGACAATTCCAATATGATCTACAGACTTTTTAATAATATAAACAGTTTGACTATTTCCACTTGAAGGTAGATTAAATGCCGTGCTTCCTGATGTATTTGCGACAGAAATTGCGGATGCACTTGAAGGTTTTGTAAAAATTACTTCTTGATTTGTTTTGAAAGGATGATTTGGTAGATAAATTGATTGAGTTGGAATTGAAATGACATTATTAGTTTGAATGCCAATGTTATTGGTAACTGCAATTCCAATACCAGAGGTTGTGCCAACACCAACAGATTGAGTTGGATTAAAATATATTAAATCATTGACTTCAGACTCAAAATAATCTAATGATTTTCCAATTGTAAATGTATCTGGAATAAAACTAATTGTCGTTGTTGCAGTATGAGAAATTCCAGTATTTCCACGAATAACTCTTATAATTCCATTATATACATTAAGTACTTTTAAAGTCTCTGTTCCAATACCAATTGAACTTCCAATTGAAATACTTTCTGGTATATTTGATACATATATATCAGTTACAATTCCAGAAGAAGGTAAATCCGAAGTTAATATACTGAAATATGAAGTAACATTAATCTGATTTGTTTCATTTAATTGAGATAGAGATGTTGTAAATCCTGAAGTGGTTACAAAGTCTAAGTTTTTTAAATCATGTTTTGGTTCTACTTTAACTTCAATTTCATTTCCATTTTTCCATGTAAATATTGCGTTATCATAAAATTCATTAGAAGTTTCAATTTTTATAATTTCTTTTCCATTAACTTCAGAAACAATTGCATTTAATCCACTACCATTTGTTTGCGATTCATCGAATTCAAGAGTATCTCCAACTTTGTAATTGTCTCCAGAGTTTATGATTTCAAGGTCATCTATAGATCCAGAAAAAACCGACTCGACAGATGACACATAATTATCTGAATTACTTACAAAGTTATTTGCTATGTAATTTGAATCTGAAATATAAGGATAGACATTTCTAGTAAGATTGGAATTGTTAAAATTAAATGATTGATTTAAAGTTTTATTGTCGGTAATAAATCTGGATCTATATTCATTTCCTATGAAATATGGAAATTGACCAACAACATTTGAATTACTATCAGTTGTTATTGTAGAAAAATAGGCATAGACTCCATTTGGAAATTCTGGTGTAATGCAGTATCTACCGTTATAATAATCTAAATCTCCAGAATTCGTAAATTTATAATCATTTACAAAAAAACCACTTACAAATCCTGATGGTCTGTTCTCAATATTTTCAGTATTTAATGTGTAACCAGGTGTTAACGCCTTTAAATCTGAGTTTATATTATCTGGATCCGAATATCCATATGCACCATAAATTGGATTTCCATCATAAGCCCAACCTATAATTGGAGAGTGTTTGGATCCATCATCATTAAAAGCATTTTGAACTAATTTAGAATATCCACAAATTCTATATTGTAAATTATTATAAGATTGACTAATTATTTCGTTTGCGAATTTAGTTGAATCGTTTTTATCATTATAAAGAATATTGTTATTAACCACCAATGATCTTACCTGGGGGTCAAAAATTGCATTTTTTCCCGTTGGATTCACTTTAAGTATTGTATCATCAGATGAATATCCTGAACCACCATTCTCAATGATAACTTCTGTTATCTTTTGATTTTGAATTACGGGTCTGAGTATGGCACCTTTACCTGAACCAATGACTTCAATATCTGGCATTGAGTAATATTCAGTTCCACTATACTGGACAGAAACTTTTGTAATTTTCCCATCAATAATGATGGGAAACAATTGAGCATTTTTTCCAGTTTTGACTTGAATTGTTGGTTTTTTGTGTAAATTTAAAATTGTTGATCCATAATCTGATCCGTATTCATATACATTAACCGCACTAATCTCACCTCTAATCACAGGAACAGCATTTATTGTACCTTTGAATTGAGTACTACCAAGTCCTACTGCACAATACTCTACACTCAAATTTATTTGAGGGTAATTAAAGATTTGATATCCAGATCCAGTTGAACTGAATGAGACATATTTACCTCTTTCATAATTTGATCTTATAGTTGCACCTATTCCTGCATCGGAAAGTCTAAATTGATTTGAATTTAATTTGATAACATAGTATTGATTGGTTGAAGATAATCCTGAAACTGATGTTGTTTGATATGTATATGTAATAATTTCACCAGATTCAAGTCCATGATTTTTAAATGTAATTGTATCATTAATTGTAGATATTCCTACTGGAGATACTTTAATTTCTTTACTTGTATAATTTTCCCCACCATTTAATACTTCAATCCCAGTTAATGTGTTTTTAGGATCTGTTGCAAATTTTTGAATTCCAGAAGTGCCAATTGTCGTAAAACCTACGGTATTAATCCCAGAATTGCAATCTGAAAGAGAATTATAAAGTTGAATTGTCTTGTCATTGATAAAACCTACATAATAAATGCTATCTTTTTTAAGAGTATTTCCTGTATTGAGATTGCTTCCTTTATATGTGCCAATTCCTAATAGAGGATTATTATCAGGGCGATATACTATAGTTTCACCTCTAATTAATCCGTGTGGCACATTAAAGGATATAGTTTCATTAGTTACATCAATTCCACCCCCAAATTCAATTTGTCTTGCATCAAATTGAATTTCTCTTCTTCTTTTTTGAATTACAGGTTTAAATGATGCACCTTTACCATTACCACCTGTGAGCGCAATCGATACGATTACATCAATATCAAATTCTTGTGGATCTACATAAACTTTTTTAACTGATCCCTTTACAACAGGTTGAATTTTTGCATTACCAGTAGATGGGACAAGAGAAGGTGGATTAATTACATCATAGTCACTTCCTCCATTAAGAACATTAATTTTTTCAAGTGGACCATAATAGATCTTATCTTCTGATTTATAATTTAATATTTCAACTCCATTGATTAGTATTCCAGTAGAACCACTCAGAGTCTCTTCTGATTCATCATTTCCAATATTAACAGATAGAGGAAACTTCCGAAGAATTTTTTGAGGTGATAATACTTTTTCTTTTTGTGATCTGAGTGTAAATGTATGAATTCCTTCAGATAAAGAACCAAATTTAATATAATCGGATGATTCAATTACGGATCTTGAATAATATAATTTAATTTCGGTATCTGAAATGACCTCTACAAAATAATATCCTTCTTCTAGATTTTTTATTGAAGATGATGATGATTTATAGTAAACTTCATTTCCCGTAATAAAAGAAATTTTTTCATTAAATGTAATAATTGTATATGAATCAGATTCAACATCATATCCGTTTACACCACTTGCATTATATGAAAAAAGTTTGTTTGTTATATTATATGAAGGTAGTGAATTTGATGCAACATACATGTATTCATCATTTTCATTATACACATTCTGAACATTTGATGTAATCTTATTGTACTCTAAAGCAATATTCGTTGAATTGGTATATTCCGATTGTGTATTATAAATCCAACTATTTGCAAATACTTGTTTATATGTTTTAGATGTAATTGGATTTTCAATACTTTCGCCAATATTTTTAATTCCAATATACTCACCCTCTTCTAAGATAGAATTTTCGGTGAGAGTTTTATAATCAGAAAGAACTCCCGTGATTCTAAATTCTACTTTCTTGGTTAAATCTCCATTCTCATATCCATAATATGTTTCATCCGAACGAATTAAAGATGAGGGGGATATAGTTTCAATAATACCCGAGCATCCAAAAAATTGATTAATGCTTTTATTCGTGTATGTTATGGTATTATTTCCAGAATAAATCTTACCAGATTCCGGAAATCCTATGGTAGAATCAACTGTGATTACTGTATCACTGGTAAAAACTTCTTTGGTGTTTTTAGTACTTCCAGTAATATCAAAATTTCCAGTAATTGATGGAAATGCCTCATCATAACCAACAAAAAGAAGGAGTTTATAATATGTTTTTCCATTACGACCAATTGTTTCAACTTCGGAAACAGATGCTGTAGTTTTTGGATCACCATTTTTGGTAATAGTTTGACCCTCAAGATTTAATGGATTACCAGAAATTGCATCAACAACAACAACATCTCTTCTTAGATATGTTGCTCCTGATGGTTTGATTAAAAATTGTTCGAGATCAATGACTCTGGGGTTTTCTCCAAAAAGAATATTGAAAAGAATTCTGAATGATTCGTCTGTACCTTTGGACTCATAAAGAGTTCTCGCTTCTTTTATGAAATTCCCAACATTCAAATCGGAAACAAAATCTATATTTTCAAGCCCAGGAGTCAGGGAATATTTAATTTTTTTATAGAATTCTTTTAAAAATAATGAACTTAAATTCTGAACTTCTGCATTTTTTTGATGAGATGTTGCAGAAGACTCGGAAAATACAAGTTCAGATGAATTTAAATTTTGATGATAATTACTAACACCAGAAAATCCACGAATACAACCTGTAAAGGTATTTGTTGTGATACCAGTATAGGTGATAATTTCATCATCAATTTTTAGTAATCCATAATTTTGAGGAAAACCTTTGGTTGAAGTAACAGTAATAATTCCAGATGATGAAGAAATATTAGATGCCAGATCAACTGAACCTACAATAACTTCTGGTGTCAAGTTATCGAGTTTGATGTATTGATCTATATTTTCAAGGATATCAACTGGACCTCCTTGATATTCTTGTGAAATATAATACTGTTTTAAAAATTCTGATGTAAGAGGACTTTCATCCAGTATAAATTCAGGAAGTTGATTCTCAATAATTTGTTGAATCTTTACTCTTGCCTCAAAATCGGCTTGACTCATATTACAACCTCTTTAGTTCTCCGTTTGAATAACTCGATCTATAATAGTCCGAACTTGAAAATACTGTTCCGGAAACATCGTCCCCGGATGCTATCACATCTTTAATCATATTTATTGTACTTTTTGAAATGTCAAAAGAAAGATAGAGATCACGAAGTCCAATAATATCGTTTGATTCTGGATATGCCTGAATTTCAACTATATCATCAGATAAAACAGTGGATGTAATGATCATTGGACTCAGAGAAATCTCTCCTGTCTCATAATTTACGATTCCTGCAGATTGTACAATAACTGGAGTTTTAAGTTCTCCTGATTTACTTACGGGTATCTCCTTTACAATAGATATGATACCTTTTTTAAGATCCGAATTTGGAGTATCCGTAAAATATACAAGGTCGTTTTCGCCCTGAATCTTGAATCCTGTTGATTTGATATTTTTTCCGTTGGGGTTCACATGAAATTTATTCCCAAAACAAATTTCATATTGTGTACGAGTATTGATTAATGCCTTCAAATCTCTACGAATTCTGACTTTCGTGATATTTGAAGTAATAGCCGTATCCGTATTGTCAATGACACGAAGAACTTTACTGTATTTAAATCTTCCTCCAAATGAATTCAGATCAGTTGTCTGTGAATATTCATTTAGATTTGAAATAATTCGAGTTTTGAGATCATTCGAACTTGAAGTCATGGAATCATTATAATAAATTGATGAATCGATTTCAACATAAAGAATTTTCAGATCTATAATCTGAGGATTAATTCCAGAAACCGAATACTGTTTGAGTTTATTTTTGATATATTGTTTATCAAAATCAGAAATATATGTTCCATTTTTAGGTTTGATGCTAATCAGAACATTTCCATATTGAGGGGGAACGAGTTCTTCTCCACCCACAACAGAAATTGATTCGGCATTCTTATAAATTTTTGATTTAATAATGGATTCATAATCTCTGGATGTTACGGCACGATATTGAGATGCATAAAGTCTGGGAGCATAATTTCGAATGGAATCAATACTTTCAATATCAGAACCATTTCGAGATGATTGTAGAGTCTGAATGGTAATTGTATTGTTTGGAATTTCTAAAACATCATTTTCATTTTTAAATGTTCCTGCAAATGAAAACTCGGAGGCGCCATTTCCCGATTTACCATCGGTAATCATATAATAAACTGTAATGATTGCTCCATTTTCAAGTTTTTTCCCAAATCTCCCATCTCCAAAAAGAATCTCATATTTTTCATCTAAGATTTCTTGAATTAAATAAATTTCAGATGTTGAATCAATTTCAAAAATATTGTCCACCTGATTATAGAGTTTTCCAATGCCATTATCACTGGATCCTTTTACATGAACTCTAATCGTACTTGTATCGATATATGAATTATTCAGAACAAATTTTTGATCCAGTGATCCGTTCACAACAAATTGTTTTTTGAGAAGAGTACCTTCTCTGATAATTAGATTACTAAATGTTGCCGTACCATTAATTACTGTTGCCGTTGTATCATCGGGAATTGAAAAGACATAATTTGTGCCATTTGCATTTCCAGTACATACCAATCCCGCCTGTAGAGTTAGAGTTTTGGTTGTACTTTTTGGTTGTACCGCAAAGGATATCACGGCATTTGATGCCGTTTTGGAGTCGGGTACATATCCAATCTCTCGTGCTCTGGCAATGACATTTTCACGAAGAACCGCAGAATCAAGAAAGACCTCATTGGCACTCATATTTCCATTAAATGCCGTGATATAGGTATTATATGCCAACATATCAATCAGAATTGAAAAGTTGGATCCCTCAAAATCAAAATCCGTAAAATTTGAATTTGCTCTCAGATAACTTTTAATCGATGTCTTAATCTGATCAAAATCCAGGTTTGAAAATTTTGTGAACGGCATTTTATCTTGTTGCCTCTAGTATGAAGGAGTATTCTTGAGATGGTATTTCTTGACCAACAATGGTATAGGTAATTGTGACTTCATATTCATTTAAATCAGGACGAGGTTCCACCTGAACTTTTGTGTCTTTCACTCTGGGTTCATAGTTAGAAATTAAAATTCGAATTTGATCTTCAACAATCGATGATGATGCAAAGTCAATGATATCAAATATACTACCTCGAATATTTGATCCAATTGTTGAGTTAAAGAATCTTTCTGTGGGAATGGTTTCTACTAGATTACGAATTGATCGATTAATCGAGTTTTGATTTTGAAGAATCGGCAAATCTTTTGTAATCGGATGAGGTTCAAATGAAAGACTAATATCTCTGAATGATCTTGAAATTCGAGTAATTTCTGATGCCATGAACCCATATATGGATTAATGATTATTTATTCCATTACCAGGAAATTCCGTATCCAGGTTCTGTTCCATATTCCCAGTCATCATAATCATTATCATTACGAATTTTTTCATGCAAATCGGTTTGTTTTTTGAGATCATGTCTGGGTGCAAGATCGTGTATAACCTCTTGAATGATGCGATTTGTTTGAACTGGTTGATAATCCGTAATCAATTTTGTGGTTCCCCACATTTCGTACATGTAATTTTTACTTCTATCTACTGGTAAATTAGACATTTTAGCTCCTGTTTTAGTGAATAAAACAGAACTTTTATAAAGGAGGTTGCTATCTCCCTAACAGTATTTAACGATTTAGTTCTCTGAGATTATAATTGTCGGAATTTAAATATTTTAATAGTTCTAGTGCAATTAATTTTGGATTCCCCTCTCCACAAGTATAGACATCAACTGCTAAACATCCATTTTCAGGCCATGTATGACACGAAACATGACTTTCCGCTAATGCAATGACTACTGTACATCCTTGAGGGACAAAACAATGGGAAAAAGTGTTTAAAATCGTCATTTTTGCACGATTTATACCTCTAATCATTGCATTTTGAAGCGATTCCACATCATTAATCGCTTCAAAATCAACATCATACACTTCTAGAAGCAGGTGTTTGCCCATTGAATACTGTTCCAATTCAGTTTTATGCAAAAAATTTATTTATTTGATGTAAAAACCCTTTCGATAGTAGTCAACATCTTCAATAAAGGTCATATTGTCTACTTTTTCGTCATTCCAAACTGGTATTGCCATGGTGTTGTTGTATCTAAAGTCAGGATTTTGACGAAAATGAACTTCAATTAGTCTTCCATCGATAAATTCGCAATTAATGTACTCATAGTCACCCTTTAAATCATCCAAAATTTGTGGAAATTGCACATTCAAGTCAATTTTTTCCCATTTTTTCCATTTATAGTAAGGATCATCTTCATCACGAGTTCCAAGAACAACCAATTCTGATTTCTTATTTTTAAAATCTACACTTAAATGATCTCCCTGAAAGATTTCACACCAAAATTCTGCTGGGTGAATGTGATCAGTGTACTTATATATCCATTCTTTACGAGCAAACCTCCCCATCCCAAGTAAATTAAAGGATGGTCGAACAATATAAAAGTCGGGTTTGGGAACAGTAGTCCCAATAGGACCACATGTATAACCCAAAACCCGACTTAAAAATAGTTTATTATAAACCCAGAGGTCTGATGGATGTATATTTGCCCATTCATCATTTCCATCTAGGTGATACATTATCCTTTACCCTGCCCTCTATATTTTTTTCGTGCGCCATTGCGAGAACTAGATGCATATTTTGTTCCGTCACCGTCACCCTGCCGAGTTTTCTTCGGGGGACCTGGAATATAAGAACTTTTATTATTTAATCCACCTTTTGCTTTTGCCATAATTGATTCTCCATTAAAATTTCTGTTTCTAAATCCGAGGGATTCGGAGAACCTGTCTGATAATATTCGATCGACAGGTCTTCCATAATATCAAAATATTCTTCTTCTGAGAGTCCTGTATAAATTCTGCGACCCTTACAAAGAATATTATATCGTTCTTTCATATTCTATTAAATTGTCCGGGTTTTTTCGTGACCAACTCTAATACGAGGATCGCACCAAATCTCAAATCCTGCTTCCTTTGCATCCAAACAGAATGATACATCTTCTCCACACATGTCCTGAACCTCTCCAGATTCAAAGACCTGCATTTTTGGTGCAAACCAGGGGTACTTCATTTCTGGATGTTCAAAAACACCGTTTTTAATCAGAACCCAACCAAACCCGGTATAATCAACGGTAAATGGTTTACGACGCTTTGAGATACTTTCGACGGTTTCGTGATTCATGACACCACCATTACCACGGAAGTCTTCCTCATCCAACCAGTGTGCCACCGAGGTTGTATGTCCGTCTTCTGTTGCATACCATCCTGCGGCAATATCCTTGTCCATCAGAATCAGTTGCCAGAACTTTTCGGTGTTGAAAACAATGTCGGAATCAATCCAGAGTTGCCAATCATATTTAAGTTTTCCGTCCCAGGGAATTTGATCTGGACCACGAAGAACATTTGCACCCAGACATTTGCATCTGGCAAAATTCACCATGCTTGAATAGTCTTGTGAAATTTGAATACTTGCTCCGGACTGAACAAGATCAAAACAGAGTTGTACAAAACTCTTGAGATAGGTATAAGAAACTCCTCGTCCTGGAAGACAGAATACGATGGATTTTCCATTCACCATTTGTCTTGCTAAATTATAGTCCCATTCTTGTTCTTGAGATTGTGAAATGGGTGCCTTTGCTTTTACGGTAAAACCACGCGCCATAAAATTAATAAATCTACGATAATATCATACAGTATTATCTAGGGATTGTCAATGAGAGTTCTCCGAAAGAATTAGATCGGAACCTTCGAGTTTCATTAGAATTTCTGTGTCTTCATACCATGAGAGTTCGTTTACAAATTCTTCTGGAATGATGATATAGTAGTCCCCAGTAATTGGATCAACCTGTAGAAGTTGAAAATTTTCTGAAAAATTTTTTTTCATTTGGTGTATATAAAGTTTCGATTTTTATATAGGGGATTTTTTTTGATAAATCCATTTACCATTTTCCTTTATCCATGTAGTACCATCAGCACGGATACTAATAGTTCCATCAGGTAATGGTTCTTTTTTTGGACTCTTTCTTTTAGGTGTCTTTCTTTTGGGTGTTTTTCTTTGATAAATCCATTCACCATTTTGTTTAATAAACTTTGCAGGAAAACCATTTACCTTCCTTGTCGTAATAGTTCCATCAGGTAATGTGTTCCAAGAACTTCCTTTTAATCCTTTATTCCAAGGAGGTCTATTATTCGGAATTAAAATCCATTCACCATCTTTCTTGATATACCTTGTTGGGTTTTGGGAATTACCATATCTTTTATGCTCTTTAATTGTACCTTCTGGCAAACCAACCATCTTCATGTTTTCTTCATGTGTTCCCCATTTTAAATTTTTATAATGATTATTTCTATTATTCCCATCAATATGCAATATCTCATTATGTCCCTCAAAATTAGGAACAAATACTTCTGCAACTAATTGATGAATACTTTTTTTTATTTGTTTCAGAAATTTTCCATTTTCATCCCGTATTGAAATATTAATGCATTCATATTGATACTCTGGACGACCTGGATGACCTCTGAATCCTGGATTTAAATGTATTAATCCATATTCATTAATCTTGCCGTGCTGACCATATCTGTCATATTTGCCAGGTACTCGATAGGCTTTTCCATCTTCTGTAATATAATATCCAGAATACTGGGTTTCTTTCATATTCTCTGGGATTTTTATGGGAGGAAAATTTAAAGGACTTGAATTTTTTAGTGCTTTCTTTTTTGCCCATTCTCTCTTATATTCTTTTCTTTTTTGCGGATCTTTATAGGTCATTATTTTTTTCGGAATTTTTTTTGTTTTCAGAGTTTTTGTAAGTTCATTTTAGCATACAATTTAGTTGCCTTCCGTAACACTTTATAGTTTACAGGGACCCATTGATTTTTATATCGCATCCCCCATGACCCCGAACCGCGCCACCCATCAGGATCGCTTAACTGTCAAACACGAACGAATAAGGTATTCTAATCGTTCGTGATTAGGGGCGGCAGAGTATAAAGAACTGCCGCCCACTAACTAACCCTTAATCCATAAACTGCTCTAGTACCATGATGTTGTAACGGTTACAAATGGCATCATCTGCATCATAATCAGGTTCAGGTTCTGGAGAAAACGCCATTTGAACTGCCATACAATCGCAGGCAAGAATACCATACTGTCGTGCATCATGGCAGCGTGTGAAATAGGAATCCTCATCATCGGGTACAGTGAACAGGTAACGTTTGCCCAAATCTGCTATAAATTGCCGAACAATCGCGTCCTCTTTATCATCTAAACCAGTGAAATCATCATTAACTAGAGCGCAGATCCAGTGAGAAGGGATCACGTAGGGTTGCAAATCAAGAACGGTCATAATAAGTTTAGGGGGTGAAGGTGGAAAGAAAGGGGCAGAATTGACTGCCCCTAAATGTTAATCAGCGATCAGTCTTGCGAACAGTGATAAACGGATCTCCCACCGATTCTTCACACTTACCCTGAGCGATTCCCTGCTCTTTAAGTAGTGTGATCTGTGCATTTAGCGCACGATCTGTAACCTTAACGGTGCGCCTTCCTTTATTCAATGTAACCGAACCCCAGCAAGTCTTAACCGTTTGGGGTTGTTCAATGACCAAAACTAACTGCGCTTTGAGAGAATCAACCCGCTGTTTTGCTGATTCCGCTTGCGCCATTGCCTCCAACAGTTCGGGAAGCATTGTCTCAACTTGACCGGAAATGAGGGTCTCCATGGGTCCTAGGTGCGGATCGGGTGAAAGGTCGTTTCCGATCCGTTGAAACAACAATACCACGGGCAGAGCGCACCTAGCAACGGGGGATTGTGACGGTTTCGGGATTGGCACAAGGGGCAGTTAGCATAAAAAACTAAAACAGTGCAAAGTATAAAGAATAACTGTCCATTGAGAAGTGCATTGTGATTAGAATTAACCACACCACTGACTATAAGAATCACAATGCACTTCTGAATGGAGAGTATTAGAATAAAGAATCAAATAAGAATTAAAAAGTATAAAGAATAGAAAACTACTTCAGATTCATTCTCTATTCTTTATACATTAAGTCTCAGTCTTTCTTTATACCATCCCAGCAGGACTACCACAAGACTGATAGAATCTGATCATTCTTTCTGCCTCTTCAATTGTATTAAAAGACTGAAATTTCCATTCTTGTTTGTAAGGACGGAAGTAGCGAATCGTGAACATTTCAGATAATGATCGAGATTGTTTGTGTGTGATCTAGTCTAGATTCTTGTGTGTGATCTAGTCTAGATTCTTGTGTGTATTCTCGTCGAGATTTTCGGGGAACATGCGATCTAGTAGATCATCAGTAACCTCTAAGAATCCAACGGAATCTAGAAGAGTTTGCTCTGATTCAGTGAGAAAGAACATAAGAAAAAGGGGAGGAGATTTAACCTCCCCGATTGTAAGAATCAGCGGAGAATCATACCCTCCGAGAATGGAACAATCTCACCGTTGGTTTCTACAAACCATTCATAGTTTTTCTGAAAGATGCCGTCGCCATTGCCGTGCTCTCTCAGAATAGCGTTGAGGCGCGATTTTGTGGTGTTTGTCTTATACCCACAAGTATAAAGTTCGATGAATCCCTCACCGATCGTGGCAATATGATTGCCGTGAAGGTGAACATAGGAAGCGTCACGCTCGGGAGAATAGACGACCTCTGTATTGTCTTGCTTCCAGTCGATACCATCAGTGATGGCGCGATTCATGGCGGTTTCAATCTTACGCATGATGCCTCAGGGTGTGGATGGTGCGGGTCCGTCCCGCTTGAAAGAATCTTAGAGCATGGTGGGGACCGTTGAGGGGTCCCCCGTTACAATTGTTAATCAGCGGTGGTTCTGGCGGCGACGGTACAGTTCGGTGCCATAGGTTGCCGCCTGATCACTGTAAAACCCCTCTACCATGCCGTCTACGCCCCGCCAGAGCGCCTCAACCTTACGGCAGTCTGCAGCAGCATAGATCAGTTCAGCATCGGTCATGACTGCGGCAGACTGCTCCCATCGGGTGAAGTCTGCGGCGGTTGCGTGGCGGCGGATCATGGTTCAGTGGTGTGAACTGAGACCAGTATTGCCGGAATCGGTGCCAACGTCAACCCTTTGACTGATAAGGGTTGCTGATCTGTCACAATCCACGGAAGGGTCTCCGGCGTGATTAGACTCTAGGGACAATCGGCACCAACAGCAGTAGGGTAACTGCTTGATCAATACATCGTCACCAAACCTGCAATAAAATAATACACAATAAACTATAAAAAAGAGGAGGAGATTTAACCTCCCCCCGATTAAATTAACCGATCATTGCAGCGATGATACGGTCACGCTTGCGGATTTTATCGGTATAAATGAACCACAGATCACGGCGGCTACCTTTCATCGTAGCGCCAAGAATACCCGATTTTTCAAGATCAACCATAACGGCATGAACAGTACCCTTATGGCGGGAAGGATCCAGACCCATACCGCGAACAATATCCGAGCATGTTTGCGGTCCGTTCTGGATCAGGGTGGCGCGAACGGCGGTTTTGATCAGGGTGGCGAGGTTCATCGGAGTGGTGTGGTGAACTGAGAGAATCCTACAGCATGGTGGGGACCGTTGAGGGGTCCCCTGTAACAATCATTAACAATCAACCATAGAGAGCATTAAACGCCCATGCCCTATACTCTCCAAGATCAACCCTTTGACCAATCATGCAATCATAAGTTGCAGAGAAACTATCAAGAACTCCCATAAGTTTGGCACACGTTCTTGCGTGCCAGAAACTTACGGTTCCGTTCTCAGGATCAACGTAACTATTCAGAACAGACAGGTAATCGAATGGCGTGATCATGGTTCAGTGGTGTGGTGTGAACTGAGAGAATCCTACAGCATGGAGGGGACCGCTGGGGATCCCCCGTTACAATTGTTAATCAGCGCAGCGCAGCGGTTTAGCGTCACCACGATACTTCTCAGCATAATGCCCTGAGATTTGCACCGCAGTTAGAGTCTGATTCTGTGGAACACCATTCTTAAACACTGCCCACTGAATCTGACGGGTTTCAGTGTCACAAACGGGGCGGAAGGTTCGGAACATGGTTCAGTGGTGTGAACTGAGATCACAATACAGGCAGATCCGGGGCAGTGTCCACCGATCGTGGACAGTTGGCAAACTGGCACACTGGCAGGGTCAAAAGGGTCTTAAGGGTTTGTAGACTCTAGGAACAATCGGCACCAACAGCAGTAGGGTAACTGCTTGATCAATACATCGTCACCGAACCCGCAATAAAATAATACACAATAAACTATAAAAAAGGTGGAATGATTCCACCTTGATCATTATACTTTATCCACCATAATCTTCATCAGTTCCAAATCCTGCTGATGCTAATGCTTCGCCATCATCACTATAATCATCAATGAAACATTGTTGTTCGAGATCATCATCAAAGAATGTTTCTTCGATTTGAATGTTGTCGAGAAAAGGATTCATGATTTGATCGAGATTTAGTCTCGAATGATGTTCGAGATTTGAATCATTGCATCAGAAACTAGATTTCTTGCTGGTTTGATGTGATCCCATGAAATCCACAGTATCGTCGAGATTAACAGAATGCGAATCATCATGGCATGATACAGTTGAGGTGATCGAGATTTGGTAAGAAAATTGATCATTTCAGACCGCAGAGTGAAGGGTTTTCATTACAATGAATCTCGGCGCGATTCTCCTGATTTTGATTCACTGTTGCTTGTGCATTCAGAACCTGTAGACCAGTCCAAACAGAAAAGAGACAGAAGAAGAATGGAAAGAGTTTCATGGTGAAGAGATGAGACCTTAAGAATCAATCGTTATCCTTCAAGTATGCTTCAATTTGATTCATTGCCTCATCAGTGGACCAACCATCGTTATACTTATCAATGATCATTTCAAGCATTTCACCATGATCCCAACCTTGATTCTCATTGAAATGTTCAATCTCATTCCAGTAGGATACAAAATCAGAATCATCCCAGCAGTTGTTAGAATCAACTGGATTGTCGATGTATGCCATGGTGGGGAATCCCTCAGGAACAAAGGTAGTATTGCAGGGATCCTGAACCTAATCAAGACCCCTTGTGACAGTTGTCAGACCGTCACAGTTACTGGTTTCTTACTGTAACCAGAAAACTCATTGTTCTTCCTTCGTGCATAAATTGCCTTCCCATAGATAGAACCTTTAGGTTGGGTTGAATGAACCAAAAGGGCGAAAGGTTTATCTTTTAGACAGTGTGAATCATCGTGATCAACTTCCAGACCCAACCTATCAGCATCCTCCTGATTCAGTACAACTTTGCTATAACGAGTGAAGTATCCTTCATCAATTAAATAGTCAAACTTGCCACCATATGATGCCGTCATATAAAAATTATTGGGCAATTTGAAGTTGAGAAACAGTTGCAGACTCTTGGAATAGCAATAAAACTTAAGATCGGGATTTCGGTGTGCAACTTCAATCCAAGCATCAAGATAAGCACCAGAGAAGAAATCGCCCGATTCATGAATACGGACCAGTTGAGTCTTTTTAGTGCGGTGATGTTGAATGGAATTGTGAATCAAATCAGCAGCAGATCCATTCTGAAGAGCATCAACAATCAGTTGAAGATTCTGAGCACGACTTTCATATACGGTAGTATAAAAGACTTCAGAAGATGCAGCGAAACAACGGAATTCAGTGTGCGGACCATCTTGAATCTTACGGTTGCCGTTCTCATCAACAACAGCAAACGATTTGCAGAACATTGCACCGGGACAAGTCTTACCAGCGGGAAGACTAAAGATCAGAGTGTGCTTGCCCAGTTTGGCGTTACCCTTGGAGAAGTTCAGCATGGTGTGGTTCAGTGGTGAACTGAGATCAGTATAGGGGCATCAGAGGCAGGATCCGATGCCCCAGTGGACAGTTAGAGAAGTGTCCTATCAGTCCTGAAACAGTTTGCGGATCTTATCCAGAGCAGTATAATTCTCCTCCAGATAAGGATGGTCTTCATCAATAACCATACGATTCTCATTCAAGAGATTAAAAATCAAATCCCATTCAGAATCGGTGAAGAACTCTTTAATGCTGTTGGATTGAATTGTGATCATGGTTCAGGTGATGATTAGGATTCAGTCTTCGCCAAACGTGAAACAAAGATTCTCAGAATCAAACTGAACATCATCATACCCATAACCCTTGAAAAGATCCATAACAATCACAGGTTCTTGCAATTGTTCTTCATTGAGTTGTTGAAGTTTAGCAAGAAGTTCAGAGTAATTCATGAGAAGTTCAGGTGATAAACAATGTAAGTATTGCATGGGGTTGGGATAAACCACAACCCCTTTTGTGACACTTAGTAGATTGTCACAGATCCGCCCAGCGAATCCCTTTAATGTCAAGAAACTCTACCAACTTTTTGGCGTATTCTCCACAATGAGGGCAGCGAATCTCATGGCGAACAATACCACGATCCCAAGACTTATCAGAAGGATTCTTGTAATTTTTGCACTTCAGACGATACACTGCAGAGAGAGTCTTCAGCATCTCTTCCACTTTAAGATCCTTTCCGCGATACTTAAAGTAAACCGTATTCATGCGCCGAAAGTCATTCTCACGGCGGCACTTGTCGAGTTGAGATACAATCCAACGCGACTCATTGATGTCACCCAGAATCTCATTCAGGCAGACCTCAAATGCAGCGTTGACTGTTTCGATCTGAGCAACATTGCGCTCGATCTCTTTCATACGATCATTCATACGCTGTTGCTGAACAACAGAAACTTGATCGTCGAAGGATACCTTACGGGATTCGATCTGTTGCTGTGCCAGAAGCATCAGCGCCCGCACTTGATCATCAGAGAAACCAGAGAAGTCAAAGGTGGTGGTGCTCATGATTAGAGAGGCGAGGCGGCGTCAGTGGTGCGCCGTTGGTGGAAGTATGGCACCCCAGAACCGACCAGTACCAGCGATCTTGTGCCACCATCAAAACTGTCCATCAGGGTCATTCTAGGGTCTGTGATGCTGTATCTTAAATGAACAACCAGCACCAACGGGGGAAGGGTATCCCTACTGAACAATACATCGTCACTGATCCTACCATAAAATAATACAATAAGACAAGAAAAAAAGGATCAGGCACCACCCCGATCCTCAAGAACCCACATCACCTTTAACCATGCTATGATTATCTGTTTTCTTACGCGCAGGGTGACTTTTCTGAATCGTCTGGGAGGCAAACCCCTTCCTCCCTTATTTTAAAAGTCTATCATCCAGTCTGGGTCATTGTCAAGATGTACCCAGAAATGATTGCGTTTGTTCATGGATGTAAGAAACACTTTGTTACCTTTGTGTTGCTCAATGATACATTCATCATTGTGATCCATGAGATTGGCAAAGCGATTCTTTGCCTTGTTCGAGATTGGTGTGATAAATGCTGTTTGCATGATAACCTCGTCGAGATGTGTGTAATCTAGTTGATGTACCTGAACTCGTCGAGAGAGGTGTACCACTAGATGATGTGGCACACCTCGTCGAGTTTTAGAACTGAATCTCGTCTAGTGTTGGGCAAAAATCTTGACTAGATTCACCACTGTCCATCCCATCATACAGTGCATCAAGAATCTGAAGAATGCCGTTGCCATCCGCTGCTTGATCGAGAAGTGTGGTCATGATTTCTTTGTCCATAAGAAGTAGAAATGTCTTGAACGATTTAAGTATGACATGGGGTCACGAGAACCGCAACCCCTGATGTGACAGTGATCAGAGTGTCACAAGTTGTTCACCGCGAATTGCAGAATTGACAAAACGACCAACAGACTGTTCCTGTTGAATCACTTCATTCAGTTGAGAAACAAAGTTCTCAGGTTCTGCAACCTTGTAAGTATAATCCCGACCACCACTAAAGGTGATCGTAACCTGACCATCTTGAACTTCAGTGATGTTCTCAATGGCAGAAGAAGTAAACTTGAACATAATAATCAAAAAAAGTAATTGTTAACAATGCGGTCTTTTAGGGCACCCACATTCCCATAATTATCTTAGTTCATCAATCAGGAACTGTCACGGTACCTTGTGCCACTTTATCTGGTGTCACAATCTCCAACCAGGCATGAGGCAGTTTCTCACTCCAGTCATCAAACTCTGCATCAGCAGCATCATAAGACTTAAATGATGCCACAGACTCAAAGTAGTCTTCTTCCGAATGAACAATGGCGATGTGATACATCAGAAGTGCCTCAGGTACGAATGTAGTCTAGTGGATGATTGGGGGCAGGTGGTGCCCCCTTGTGCCAGTTTCAGAAGTGGAAATCTACCCTGCTGTGGATTTGACTCACAATGTCATCCAGAATCTTCCGAGGCATGGAAAGACGGACAGTTTGTTCACCATCCATGATGTGAACAAAGTCTGATGAATCTTGAACAATCTCAAACTCATCAGAAAACGCAATTACAGTTTCCATTGGGAGTCTCAGGTACGAATGTAGTATGACAGGGTACCAGAGAGAAGTCCAGTGCCCTTGTGCCAGTTGTCAAAGTGTCTTAGCGACGATAAGGACTCCGCCAGTAAGAACGGAAAATCCAATAAAGAAGCACAGGAGTCGCAAAAAGGGCAACAGCGCCAACGTAGGTATTAGCATTGCCAAAAAATTGATAGGTGTCGGGCATTGATGTAATTAGAATGTTCATGAGTTTCAAGACCTCCGACGAGTTCTTGTGGAAATTGTGCCGTTACCGTAACCGAAACCGGAACCGTCACCGTCACCGTCACCGTTACCGTTACCGTTACCGTAACCGTAACCGTAACCGTAACCGTTACCGTTACCGTCACCGTAACTGTTACCGTAACCTACGGGATAAAAGTATTCAGTCATCTTAAGACCTCCGACGAGTTCTTGTGGAAATTGTACCGTAACCGTCACCGTAACCGTAACCGTCACCGTCACCGTAACCGTAACCGAAACCGGAACCGTTACCGTTACTGTTACCGTAACCGTAACCGAAACCGGAACCGTTACCGTTACTGTTACCGTAACCGAAACCGGAACCGTAACCGTAACCGTCACCGTAACCGTCACCGTAACCGTTACCGTAACCGTCACCGTTACCGTAACCTACGGGATAAAAGTAATCAGTCATCTTAAGACCTCCGACGAGTTCTTGTGGTGATTGTACCCTCACCGTAACCGTAACCGTAACCTTCACCGGAACCGGAACCGTTACCGTAACCGTAACCGTAACCGTCACCGTAACCGTAACCGTTACCGTAACCGTAACCGTAACCGTCACCGTAACCGTAACCGTCATCGTTACCGTAACCGGAACCGAAACCGTAACCGTCACCGTAACCGTCACCGTAACCGTCACCGGAACCGTTACCGTAACCGTCACCGTCACCGTTACCGTAACCGGAACCTACGGGATAAAAGTATTCAGTCATCTTAAAACCTCTGAATAAAAAAAGGGAGGCAATGATTACCCACCCCCCATAAACAAACAATCAAACGCCCCAGGTTTCAGGAACAGGTACAGTGAAGATAACGGAACATTGAGGAACTTTCACCGGATACGGGAGAGTCTTAAGAGTCAATTTGGAACTCTTGGGGTCTTTGAGAACACCATCGAATCCAATGGATTCCCAACGGAACACATGAATAGCATTGGAAACAACAAGTTCCTTGGTAACTTCATCGGTGCTCACGTCACCGGCAACAATCCATCCACGGTCAATTACAACAACGTGACGGTTGCCAGTAGGAGTAGAACCAATGGGTGCATAAGTAACACCGTTGATTTCAATGGTCGAAAGAGAAGCAGTGGTAGTCGTCATAATGAGATTCTAGAGAAACGTAAGTTGATTAAGAGTCTTTAAGGCGCTGCCATTCCAAGTGAACTGTTAAGAGTTTAAGTGGTCAGTGAGGAGAAGTCAAGTGACTTGTGCCAGTTGTCAGAGTGTCACATCAAACATCATAACAAAGGTATTCTTGGAGTTCTTCCTCAAAGAAAGAACGTTGTTCCTCAGTTGTAATTGCAGTCCAAGACAGAAAGTTGTTGTAGTGCTTTACCCATTCAGCACATTCACTCATCTTCCAATCATGCTCGGAAGTCTGATTGAACAGGTTGTACTTATCGAACAGGAGGGACATGAGGTGATGTCTCAGGAACAAAGGTAGTATGGCATGGGGTCACAGGACTCTGCAACCCCTGATGTGCCAGTTGTCAGAGTGTCACATCACCAGATAAGGTGTATCCTTGGAGATCAACCCAGGAACATCACACTGTGCCGAACGAAGTGCAGTCACTTCATTATCAAGAAGAAGATCCTCCTCAAAGTTATAGAGAATCACCTCACGATTCAGTTGTTCTTCAGTGAGATTCTGAATGTGAGACAGAAGTTCTTTGTATGTCATCAGAGTGTCACATTGCTGTTGACAAAATCATTCCAGGTCTGCTCATCTTCGTCTTCACGAAGTTCTGGAATGTCGAGATCCCAAATCTCGCCAGGAGCATCCTGTATTTCCGCCCAGAAGGTGTCTTCCATGTGATTAGGTGGGTTGGTTGACTCTCATAGTATAGGGGCATTCCAGGCGATCCTAGATGCCCCTGTGACAGTTCTTATGCTGTCACATACCCAGGAATCTCAACACTTTGAGTGTTAGTTTCACCCCAACCGATTTTCCATGCTTTCCAGTTACCATTCAGATCGTACAGATAAGCAAACTCCTCTCCACAATCGCCAGAAACAAACTCATCAAAACTGGTGTGATAAGGTTCATTCACCTCACCCCGTTCGGAATGATAGAGTGGTTGAGGATCACGAGTTGGAGAATACAACCAGTTATCATTCTCATCCCGAACAATTTCACCATTCTCATCCCGAACTGCTGCAGTTTCCCATAGATGAGTTGTACGAAGTGATGACATACTGCCACCATCAATCAGTTCTTGTACATCTTCACGGTTCTGATAGTGCTCCACCAGAATCTTACCATTGTGCTCAACATAACCATCCCAGTGGCAATACACTGAAACAATGGTGTGGTCAGGCATTTCGATGCCGATGCGTGAACGAGTACCGATGGGAGGTTCCTCAAATCAACAAATGCAATGTAACAGGGATTCAAATGGTATGGTTTGGTGGGTGTGCCAGTTTCTCAACTGTCACAATGTCCTTATGTTTAGTTCTTCCATTTTTTTTATAATATACCTCAGAAATTTTTGATTTATCATATCCATTTTCTTTACACCAATTAGATAATCCACACATTATAAGTTCTCTACCATCAAAGAATGTAAGTTTCCACCACTGAGCAACACCATTACCTTCTCCTGTAATTTTTTGTCTCATTTCTTCTTTAATGGAAATACCTTTATTCCAAGCAGGATGTCCTTTTCTTCCAGTAAGTTTTTCACTGACTCTTTTTTTATATTCTTCAGTTTTCATATGATGATTGTTTCCACAAATAATAGGTGGAGCATTACCACCATCAGAAATGTTCATCAAAATACCAGTTCCATCATATTTTTTACCAAAAACTGCAATCATATATTTCTCGTGCTTAAATGCTTCTGCTTCAGTTAAATTTTGTTTGAGTTTAATTATTCTACTTCTATCTTTTGGTGGTTTGCAATTTTTTCCATACTTATAAAATAATCGTTTTCCTGATCCTTTACCAATGTAATAAGGAGTTCTATCTTCCCGCAAATATGCGTAAGTATAATACCTATTAGGATTTACCATAGTTCTACTTTATGTGTCGCATAGTTATTTATGCTAAAAGAGGGGCATTTTTGCCCCTCAATGTTGCTTTAGTTGCGACACATAAGCACTATTATTTAGAAACCGTCCATTGCATCTTCCAGCGAAGTGATAAGACCGTCAAAGTCCTCACTTGCAGGCAGAACCGTGATCAGGGTGTTGACCAGATCAGCACCATACTCTTCACGGAGTTCATTCAGATACTCTTCGCGGTTTGCGTAACCATTGTCAGTGTAGATGCTCATGATGATTGAAGAAAATGATAAAGATTTGTTGGATTAGTTCTTAGACTGCTACCAGATTATAGGTTTCAATCATAATATCACGTACCATCTCACGGTCATAACTATCACCATTAAATCTAGTACCTGATGTAGTCAGATACTTCATGGTTGCATTCATAATCATGTCCTTTGTGACATTCATATCATAGATTCCATTGGGTCCATAGAAATCATGAACGTATCTAATGAAATGAATCATGTCATCACCAGTAATGAGCATTTGAGGTGGTGTCTCAGGAACAAAGGTAGTATGGCAGGAGTCTTGAGCGGAATCAAGACCCCTTGTGACGGTTCTTAGGGTGTCTCAAGCATAGGCAGATTCAATTTGAGCACCACAATGCCCACAGTAGAGGTCTGAATCTTCCCAGTTGATGGCATCAGATACAACGGTCCATCCATCGGAACCAGTCGTCGTACCAATCCATTTGCGTTCAGTTTCACAACACTTATGACAGAGACACTCTCCATCAGAAAGAATAGCGAACCGAGGATACCCACCAGGAAAAGCATAGGGTTCGCTGGAAATTGAATCCGCAATGCGAAGAGATTTGGATGCAGTGGTCATGAGGTGGTGTCTCAGGTACGAATGTAATGTAACAGGGTCTCAGGGTCTTCTGCAATACCTTATGTGCCACTTCATCCACTGTCACATAAACACTAAAATATGACTCCTAAGTGACAAATTTTTAACATAAAAAATCTGTCAGGAATCGTCCTGCTTTTTATTAAGTTTGAGTTTGGTTTAAGAATTCAATTTGTCTTATACTCTTCGAGTCTTAGATGCAGGGAATGCCTTTAATCCACTGGCGAAGTCTTATACTCATCGGGTGAACCGCCTGTCGATGCTTCTGGGAAGGTATTGTGCGAAGACTCAAAAACTTATAATTCAAATGTTCTTCTTGTTATTATTTATAAGAAACAAATATTTGACTCCAAATACCTTAAGACTCTGAGACCCCTCTGTGTGCCTCTGTGTGCCGCCTTATGAACTGGCATAGGGGTAGACACCTTATGAGACGTAGAGGGGTCTTATGGGTCAATAGAGGAATGGGTCTAGGTCTTTAATTGTTGTAGAGATAATCTTCTCGTCACCTTCAAGTTCTAGAAGTTCTTTCCAGTCCATATTCTCAATGTCAAGGTCATCATAACACTCGATGTCTAGTGTGACCTGAACTACTCGTTTTTGTGCGATTGTCATAATCCTCATGCGTAGTGGCGATATGCAAGACCTTCGTAGTCTTGTGTGTCTCGTGCATAATCTTCGTCGAGATCTGATGTGCCATGATCGGCATATGTGTCCTCGTCGAGATTAGAGTCGTTGCTATAAGAATAGTCGAAATCGTAGTCGTCGTACATAACTCGTCGAGATTCCTGAAGGGACATAGGTATCGTAGCATAATCTCGACGAAAGCGCAAGGGGGTCCGTCGAGATTTTTTGTATAACGATAGTGTTATATGGTTATATAGTGATGTTGGAGTCTTGTGCCGGTTCTCGAAGTGTCCTGTGAGGGGTGTGAGTCTTATGAGTCGCAGGCAAAACTCACAAGACCCCAACACATTTCATAAGACTCAAAGAAGTTCCAGACACATTTAATAAGGTTCTAATGGTATTCCATAAGGTTCTAATGGTATTCCATAAAGTTTAGAACAACATAACACAATCGTTATATCATATTAACATAAATTAATGTGGATTTGAACACAAAACTTTGGTAAAAAATCTCATACATACTTTCTATGAGAAACACCAATAGAATGAAAGTCCTCACCAAAGAGATTTGCAAACTACCAGGAATGGAAGATTACAAATTTTATTATGTCACAAGTGAAGGTGAAGTCTATTCAAACAAATACAAAAAAATAAAAAAACTAAAACAATACTGGTCAAACTGTAAGCATCGACCATCCTATAAAGTTGTTCAATTATCAAACGGTAAGGGTAAGCATAGGTCTTATTATGTCCATAGATTAGTATGTGAGTCATTTACTCCCAATCATACCAACTCAAAAAAAGTAAGACATAAGGATGGTGATGTATCCAATAATGCCTTATCTAATCTTGAGTGGATTGGTAGAAAAAGAGAAATCAATGGTACGATTGAACTGGATACTGACCGATTGGTTTTAAGTAAAGAGATGAGTGATTATATTAAATTAGTTCATCTTTCTGCATTAGAGAAGAACATTCCTGTAGGTGATACTTATGAGTTCTTTCATAAGATTTTGAATGAATCTCTAGATGAGTATGTGAATAGATTTGGTCTGAAGAAGATTATGTTTCAGATACAGAATTCTTCTTCATAGAATAAGGAAGACAAGTAACAGTGTTGTATGCATCTTGAGGTTTGATGAGTTTCCACTCTTCCATAATTTCAAACCAACAACGACCTTGTTCATCGCAATAATCACTCACCCATTCCCAAGGAGAGTATTTGACCCAAGTTTTTAGAGAGTTGAGATAATCTTCTTGGTTCATAAGAGTTGTTTGCGTATAGGACTATGATAAGGGGTCAGGTGGGGTCTGTGGGGACTTGGTGTGCCAGTTCTTAGGGTGTCACAGGTACCTTAGGCAATACCTGACTTTTGTGCTTGATGTTGATAATACTTATCCAGCGCAATCTTTTCTGCGTGTTCTTTATCTACTGCCCAGCAATAGACATCAAAAAATACCTTTCTCTCTGGATTATATTTTGATACTTCTTGAATATATTCATTTTCTCGTACATCAAAATAATTACTTGATGCTTGAATAGCGGAGTTAAGTGTCCCATTGCAAAACCTTACATACCATGCTTTCATACCTGGAGGATGGTCTGGAATTTGATTCAATGCGTATTCTTCAACATTGGCATAAGGATATGCGAATTCTTTTGCTTCTTTTGCAAGTTTTTCAGTGGAATAAACTCCAATGATATGATAATCAGAGTAACTACCTTCAGTCAGAACGTAAATGGTTTGTGTCATAAGAGTTTGTTGTTAATGTTTAAAGGTACAATAGAGTAGAAGAGGTCTCAGTGTGTCAGTCAATCAAATCCAAGTATCAACACTTGCTTTTGGATGTTCCTTACAAGCATTCAATACTTCCTCCACAAAAGGTACAAAGTCATCATAAGTCCCCCAACCATTAGAAGCATTGAACTGCTTGAAATATTCTGGATTGGATTTCAGTTTTAGAAGTCCTGCCTCAAGATGTGGAATAAGTTTGTCGGCGGTTGGATTATCCCAAAGTTCATTAGGGCGCCAAAGGCACTTGTAGATTCCTGCCGATTCTGCCATTGTATTCAGATTATGAGTAATATTCCCAGAATACAATTCAACTGTATGAAGTTCAGGTGCTCCAGTATCAACTTTAATAGTCAAGTAAAAATCAAGAGACATTTGATGAGGTACCTCATGCATGTATGTAAGTAGTATGTCACAGATGCCATTGGACCGCAAGGGGTCTTATGTCAGTTCTTTAAGTGTCTTCTGACCAACTAATAGAAAGCACATAGTCATGATGATGAGATGTGGAATCCCTATGACTGACGATAAATCCATCATCCTTTAAAATAGATTCAATTTTGACAAGAACACCCTCAGTGTTTACATTTCCACTGGGAATAGAATACTCACAACGTAGATAACCTTCATGACTACTCTGATTGATTTTGTCATACACAAGACTCAGTTGATTTGAGAAGAACTTGACTTCTAGTTCTTTCCTCATTTGAATTGAAACTTGTTTTGCTTCTGATGCAGTGATTTTGTTCATTTTGAGTTCGTTCTCAAGTTCTTCGATTTTAGACTGGAGTTGAGATTTGGTAGTCATCAAAGGTTAATGTTCAGAAGGTCAGAGTTTTTGCAAGAGTCAATCAATTGCTTAATCGCATCGTATTGTATCTTAGTGAGTTCCAGTGTTTTGTATGGTTCTGGTTTGTAACCATGACTGAAAGGATATCTAATTGCATCTTCTTCGATTTCCTTAGCAAGTGTTTTTTTGAGTTCTTCTTTTGCTAGAGTTCTTATAACATCTTCTGGAGTGTTGGAGTTATATGTGACCCAGTATCGAACCCAAAAATCCTCATCAGTCGCCAGAGACCTTAGAATATTTGCTGAAGATGTGCTCTTTGCTAAATCACGTTTTTCTATTGGAGATAGGTCCATAATGTTTGGTTCTTCAATTTCTTTAAGTTCTTTGAGGGCAATTTGAGGGATTTGTTCGGGTGTGTAAGTCATAGTTTCAAGCAAGAAGTTCTTTGATTTTCAGAATAAACCAAACCTTAGGTGCAGTTAGGACCAGAATAAGGTCGTGAAGGTTGACTAAGAAGAAGATAGTGGAAACAAAGAATGAAAAAATTGCGACTGCAATGTACGCACCATTGTCATAAGGTTCATTCAATTTTTTGAATGAAAAAAACAGAACCTTAATGGAAACTGCTGCAATAATGGTACATAGCACAACCCAAACGGCACTGCTCACAATACCATAATTGATGTACTGTTGAGCAATGTCAGGAAGTTGAGAAACTGAAAAGTCTTTGACTTCTCCAACAGAAGTCACAATAGAACTAATGACCTGAGCAAGTTGTTTTTGGAGTTCTTCGTTCATGGTAGTTGTTTGTGTATGAGAGTATTATAGGGCACTTTCAGGAACTTTGTGGGTTCTCTTGTGCCAGTGCCTCAACTGTCCTCAGAGTGAAGAATGTCTAGCATTCGTTGATGAAACTTATCTGCCTCAATCACACATTCATAAGATAGGTGAGGATTTTCAATGTCATACTGTTTCATTTCCAGAGTATGTATCACATCACCCATGATCTCAGTGAGAGCAAAAAGTTTTTCTTTGTCAGTCATTTGTTTTTTTGTGCAATTTGATGTTTGAACCATGCCTTCATACTCTTTTCAGTTCTCCTCAGAGTACAGTTTCCAGGAATCGGGCAGAATACCAAGTTCTTCACAGCGTACTTCATACACAATACGCTTCAGAAGACGCAGAGGCATCTCGGTTTCAATGGTTTTTTGAATTGTACGACGGATCTGAGCGTCTGTGGTGGTGTCGGTGATCATGAGAGGTGTGCTTGACTACCTCCATATTATAAGGGTGTTGTAGGGGCAGGAGGAGGGGTGTTGTGACAGTTCTTCAGGTGTCTTTCTTGGGTTGACGAATATGAGTGTCTCTGGTGGTAAAGTCTCTTTTTTTACCCTTATTTGGTTCAAATCCATGAGACTTATAAAACTTTGTTAATTTTGCTTTCTTTCCCTTATCAGGATCTTGTGTCAATGTAATTCGATTATTTATTTTATCAGCATACTTACCAAGACCCTTCATCACTCTGGTTCCAATTCCTTGTCCTCGAAGTTCTGGTGGAACAAAAAGTTGATTGACTCGAATACTATCTGTCTTTGGATCATGAGTGATATTCACATTCACACCACGATATCTTTTTCCGTAATTTCTGGAGATTTTATTCAGAACTTGTTGTGATTCTACCATAAACTCTTCAAAAGTGCCTACTCTACCAACCATTTTACCAGTTCTTTTATCAAGATTTACACCATAATCTTTACCATATAATTTTGCTCTTACTTTTTTACCTTTTTCTGGATTTTCATGTGGCATTGATCCATAAGGTTCACCTACCGCAAAATCACCTGTTTTTGCACCAGCATTCTTAAGAGCATCAGAAACTCCTCTTCTTTCTTTCTTAAAACTTTTTCCTCTTGAAATCAATCTTTTGCTATCATTTTTAGAAATACCACTCTCATCAGAGTGAATTGAAATATCATGCACTGGTTTAGCAGTTCTTGTTGTTTTTAATAATCTACGAATTTTTTTTAATCCAGAAACTCTGGATGATGTTGGTTCAACTCTTCTGCTAGAAGAAAATCTATCGTATTTTCTATCTACTGTGCTAAGTGCATAATCTGCCTGAGTTTTATGAGATGCGATATTTGTGGAATGATGCCTAGAACTACTATGATAATGGTCAGAAGAACCATGTGGACCATCTTGTGATTTGGTTTTAAATCCTGCTTTTTTGACCGCTATTTTATTCGAAGTCTCTTCTCTGTCTTTTCCTCTTTGATAACTATCTTTCTTAGGTCCGCGTGATGATAATCTTCTTCTCCCTCTTTCTGGAGTTGAACTTTCTTCAATAAACTCTGAGAATGTTTTCATCGAATTGCTCCAGATCTTCTCATTGCAGGTTTAGTGAATCGTTCTTTTTTATGAAGTTTCTTATAATTTGATCTCAACTCTCTTCTTTCATCACGACTCATTTGTTGCATACCCTGCGCCATACGATTCATCACAAATTGAGGAACAGCACCCTCACCTGGTTTGGATCCGGTTCTTTTACGATTGCGTCTCATCGCCGCTTTTGTTGACCCTGGTGACAGAACTGGAGTCACCTTATCATATCCAGAGTCCTTAAGTTTATTAATGGCATCCTGGCGATGTTGTCTTGGAATTGATGTATTAGAAAGAACAGTGTTTTTACCCTGCGCCGCACTCTTCTTTGCACCCGAATAAGTATGTTGAACAATATCAGAACCAAAATAGGCAGGACCTTTTCCAAGTGCCTGCCTTGATTTATCTAATTCATGTTGATCAGTATTACCCTTCGATACCATGTGTTTGGCGATGGTTGACTTTCCAGAACCAGGAAGACCAACTGTTACAACTGCAGATGGTTTTTCGGTGGATGTTGATTTTTCACCTTCCTTGGGTTTTCTTCCTGCTTTGGATGCTCTTTGCGCTCTGCGATTTGCTTCTGTAATGAACGCTGAAAATGTTTTCATGGTTCTTCCCCAAGATCTCTTAATTTTTGATTGATATCATGAATTCTTTTCACTATTTTTGCTTGACGACTCACACCGGTTCGAATCAATGCATCAGAAGCATTTTGAACCAAATTTTGTTTCTTTTTTGCAGATTTTATAATTGCCTCTTTTTCTTTCTTTACTTTGGGTCTGTACTTACCAAATGGTTTTTTATTTAATTGTTTCATTCTTCCGGATTGAACTTGAAGATCTCTTGCGAGTTCACCGACTCTATTCATAACTCTTTCTTCCTTTTCTGGCGTTAGGTCTTTAAATTCTTCATCCACTTTACGAACAAAATGGCGATAACCACCGATTTCCTGATCTAACTTATCTGCTCTTGTCTTTGCTCTCTTTTTGTTTTTATAAGGTTTACCAAGTGGTTGTGGTTCAGAATCACTAGGTCCATGAGGATCAGGTCCATAGATTTGATAGGGTCTTTCCATAATCATATGTGCTTCGACCATAAACTCTTCAAAGGTCTTTGTTTCATTCACATATCCACCACCAACTGCTCTGCGAATTGCATTCACTGCCTGAGTGCGAAGTTCTCTTCTTCTTTCACCTTTTCTTATTATTCCTTGTTTTTGTGCTTCAATACCAGTTGGTTGACCTTTTTGTTTTTTATCTTGAAGTATTTCATATTTCCCTTTTGGACGATCCTCTGGAAATCTACTTTGCCAAATTGCATCGGTCCTTCTTTGTTCTGATGATGTACCTGCCTGAGGTTTTGTTCTGCCTCTTCCTGAACGATGAGCACTTTTTCTCTGACGATTTAATGAATCATCATAACCTCTTGTTCCAGGTCTTGTCCAGGTGATATTTTCTCTTTTTGCGCTTTGATGAGTGTCACCAGAACTAAAACGCCCTCTTCTTTCACTGGACTTTCTCATCGCAGTGGTTTTAGTGCTTTCACCTTTCTTTTCTAGGTATTCGTCACGCTTGTTTCCTTCGTTTAACATCTTTTACACAAATACTTTTTAGATATTTATGTTGCAGATGACCTATACTCTGGTGGAGGTAGGTCTTTTTGAAGCATATATGCCAATCTTCTTTCCTTATATTCTTGTGTTGGAGAGGGTTTATTTGTTATTCGTCTTTTTCTTTCATCCACATAAGAACCATAGTTACCAGTACCAGTATCCTCAAGAAACTGTGAAAATGTTTTCATTTTTTATTGATATTTATGATCCCCAGTACTCATACATGAATCCGTTCTCGGTGGAATAATGAACATGAACAATATGACTACAATTTCGAATATATTCAGAACAAATCACACATGGACGACTCATACGAAGTTCATTTCCGTGATGTCCACCAACTCTACAAACAATAATCGTATCGGCATCTTCCTTTGCCTTGATTAAACTTAGAATTTCGGCATGAAGATATACCTTCTTTTCAAGATGTGGATTATTCCAGATCTTTGCCGCGCTTTGTGCCGCCCAGTACTGAACCGGATGAGTTCTTTTATAATCATTGACGGCACATGAAATGGTGCGATTTCTTTTGAGAAGAATCGCACCAATTTTCTTTGGAGCATCAGAAGACATGGCAACCGCAATCGCCTGTTGTAGAATTTCAGTTTTTAGAGGAGATTTGGTTGCCATTGTCATAAGGAGGATGATCAAAACGATGTGCCCACAGAACATGAGAGCGTTCTTTCATTTCCAGAATCATATTATAACGCTTCTTGAGTTCTGAATTCTCTGGCAGATCATAAATCTCCCCATATCCGACAAAATCATAAATGTCAAGAAAGTGATTCAGCATACTATTGAGAAGATCGTGCTCCTCAAATGAAAACGACATTATGATGGGTTTTTGATCACAATAATTGTTTTCATTCAGTTCAATCATTGGAGTTTCCATAAGAATCAAAAAATAAATGCAAGAACAATACCGACCATGAAACAGATAATGAGAAGTTTGAAATCAGAAGATTGGAACAATTTCGACATTAATACAACCCTGTTGAATGACATGTTTTTCCCACATGGAGGCATCTTCAATTTTATAAAAGACCGCACTCTGTTTAGATTGTCCCTTTTTCTTGATTTTGTTGTAAGTAACCTGGTATTTCATAATGAATTTCAATAACTTTAGAATCGTTCCAATGTCGAATCACACCTGCAACAATGAAGGAGTTTGTAATAAAATAGGTGGCAAAGATGACTGTACGAATGATTGCAACAATATCGGATTCCTTATCATTCTTTGATGCCTTTTCACCAATTGCCTTTGCCCACCATCTCCAGGCATTTTTAGTCTTCATAAATTGATTCTCTGGATTTTATATAATGAAGTTCGTGCCACTGATTTGAATAACAAAGAACCAAAAGACGATTGTTTGCATGAATCGGTGAGGCTTTGTAGTTAATCTCATCTTTTGGTTTGACAAGAACTTCGATCGTAATGTAGTCAGAATCCTTGAAATAAATCCAACCTTCAACACCCTTAGACCATTTTACATAATCATTGATCTTCGGAATGTACATCGATCACTGCCCGAAGATAGTTTGGATTATATCCCTGATTCAAATAATCACGAAGTCTGAGATCACACTGTTCTTTTGTCAGTTTCTGAGCGGATTCATCAATGAGTTCCCAACCATTCGTGAACAGTTCTTCAATACGATACAGTTGATTCATACAACTAGTGCCTCCACAATGCCGGATTGATAATCATCAACCAGCGCAAACTTTTGAGATGTCATAATCTTTGGCATAATCAAATTCGTATAAGTTGAGTCGAATTCTTCTGAATTTGCCAGAATCTCAAATGCCTCTGTATCAGATTCTGCAATTAGAGTTACAAGTCCAGTATCAGCAGCAGGATATGGAATCCAGAGGTCAACAATGTAAAGATACTTCATTGGTTTGTGTAAATTACTCCTTGATTTTAGATGAATGTGATTGATTTGTCAACTGTCGATTCAATTCAACCTGAACTGAAATAAGATGCGAATAAAGATGACGCTGATACTCATTGCCTTCCAAAAGAGTCAAAAGACTTTCAATCTGCTGAAGGGCAAGAAGAAGTTTTGATTTTTCTGTCAAATCATAAACTCCTCAATGATGTAGTCCGCTGTTACCTCATACTTTGCGGCAAGATATTCAATTTCTTTATCCCAGACTTCTTCAGAATACTTACATGCCTCTTGACGCTTCTCATAAGCATTCAATTCAGTTTCAGCATGTTGGAGGAAGTCTTTGAGTGCATTAAAAAACTGTTGAATGTCGTTAGAACTCATTTTGCAGGGGAGTAAAGTTTTTCGTTTTCGCAACCAATCGTTTTACAATACTCTGATTGTCCGTTGTAGTAAGATTCAAAGAGTTTTTTGTCTCTTTGAATCAGAAAGGCATTAAATCCAAATACTACAATGAGAGCGGAAATGGTAAAGATTAGATACTTAGGATTCATTGAGATTCCAGTTCGTCAGCGATGGCTTGAATTTCTTGCATAATCATTTCCGCCATCTGCCAATCGGCGTATTGATACTTGTTAAGTACGACTTCCATGGCAACAGCACGCAGGGCGGCGGCGATGGCACGCACTTCGCCAGCGGAAGTGTCAGGGATGACATCATGGGCAGCATCCAGCACCGCCTGGGCGGCGGGGGAGAGTGGGGTAGGGTCAGTCATCAGTCCTTTGTGTGTACGAATGTATTATAGACCACAAGAGGCACCCGTGAGTGCCTCAGTGTGCCAGTTCTCTGAGTGTCCTCAGCGATCCTTGTGCTTCAGAAGATACGAGTTAGAAATTGCCTTGAAAGTGAAATCACTATCATACGACTTGAATACCAGACCCTCACGCTTAGTTTGAGGGTTCAGCGATGGACCTTCGGCAAATGCCAGAAGATCATCAATCGTGCTGAATTCGTTAGTGACACCACAAACAGTGTCAATAAAGGGGACATGTTCAACATCAGCATCATAGTTGAGATACATCTTATCCATAATGCTGTATCGTTCTTGAGGTTTCAGATAACGACTCTCAGTGATACTGTAGATGTCAAACAGGTAGAAACGTTGACCTTTGAGTTTCTCAGGATTACCCTGAATACCCTCACCAATTAGTTCACCTTGAATGGCATACTCTTCCCCTTTATCCTTACTGATTTCCAGCAAAGCATCAACGATATTCTGTTCCCGTGCTGCCTTCCAGAAACTATTACCCTCAGTTTCAATCAGGTCAATATTCCTCGAACAGACACCAATCTCACCATTCTTGACATACACAGTCATACTACTACCATCAAGTTTGGTAGTTACTTCATAAGTTTCACCTTTGTGTTCCTCAAAGATTTCCTTACGAAGATTCTGACAACGTTCTTGGTCAGTTTTAGGAATGAAGTGAGGGAAGTTACCCTTCATCGTGCCTTGAAGTTGAGCAGGGATAGGTGGTTCCCACTTCTGAATACCCAGTTCTTCTGTTACATCATCACCAAGATTGTTATAAAGAATATAACACCTACTTTGGTCTCCAACAGGTTCGTGGACGTAAGCAGGTTCTTCATCATAGTTGGAAGGTATCGTAAGAGGAAGCAGAAGACCCTGACTGATTTGACCACGGAGTTTTACAGTTTTCAGACGCTCACCCTTCACACCGTTATATTCACGGGGTTCTTTATCCTTACTCAGGAAAGGAGCAAGTTCGTGAGGCACCCAACTATCAATCTCAAGATAGATGGCAACATCACCAACTTGATACTCACCTTTCTTGACCACTACGGGCCATCCACCATTCACGATGGCACATTCAATAGCATCAGCACCTTCGATAGGTTTGATGTAAGTGATTTCAGCGATGCTGGCGAGTTTGCGGATAGTCATTTCCTTTGTGTGTATGAGAGTATTATAAGGCAAAACACCACCCCTGTGAAGAGGTAGTGTGACAGTTCTTTAAGTGTCTTCAATCCCAACTCACATTCTGCACAAGAACCCCAGGCATTACCATTGTCCAGGCACCAATACCGTCAACTCCACCGACTTTATATTCCCATTTGTATTCAAACTTGTTATGAGAATCCCAAGTCATATACCCTTTTTCTTTATCAAATCGTCCTTTGATAGTTAGTGCAAACCGATTGCTGAAAATATTACGAGTCCGAAGTGCTCCACCTTTTTCACGAGTTTCAACAACCTTACAAATGTCCATCACAAACTCATCTTTATTTTCCAGAGCACATGGAGTCTCATAAGTGAATGGTCGATATGTTTGTTCTGGTGTTGCAAATGCAGGATTCGCAATAAGAATTGTAGCAGCAAGAAGTAGTTTTTTCATCCAATCACTCTCCAACAAACAGTAGCATTTCCTTTTCGGGTTGATTCAATGTGAGCAAAAGCAGCATAAGACAGATCCAGATCAGCATGAGAATATGGTCCACGGTCATTGATTCTTACAATGACTTGTTTTCCGTTGTCTTGGTTTGTAACTCTAATCTTAGTTCCCATAGGAAGGTAAGGATGAGCAGCAGTCCAATTATAAGCATTAAAGGTTTCACCATTTGCAGTACGCTGTCCATGAAAACCATCACCCAATCCATAGAATGTGGTGATTCCGCAGGTCAGTCCAGCAATCAAAGTTTCAATCATGATCAAACTTTTTTGAAACAGATACGATCCATTATACACACAGCAAGTTCATATTTCAAGTCCTCATCAATTGGTCCCAGTTTGTCATCCAGAGCATCAGGAATAATCTCATGCATAAAATCACACCACCGATCATCCTGATAGATATAATCAATCACTTCAGAAGTCAGAGCGGATGCAAGATTGTTAATAGTTTGATTGGAGAGTGACATAATTCAGTTGGATGTGTTTTCGGAAGTAGGCATCACCAGTTCGGCAACACGATGTTCGCCAGGAAGACTCTGCAGACGATCGTACATACGCTGAAATTGCATACCCATCTGCATATAGTAGATGGAGAGTGCCTTATCACCATTATCAAAGAGATCATTCTCTTTCTCTTCAAGAATGGCGATAATATCCAGAAGTTGCCCAGAGGTGAATGAAATGGGTTTCATTGAGTTCTCTTGATTACCTTGTAATTATACTGCCTGCATCAGGCGGTTGGGGAAGAACTGTACCACTTTTCCAACTGGCACAAGGTTTTTATACTTCATGTACTCCAGATATAAGGTTTCTTCTTGTTCCCGTGCCTCAATTTCATGAGGTTGATGATCATATCGGTAATTATCCACTGGTTCTTTATAATAACACATTTTTCCATCACACATCTGCAGAGAACCATCCTCCCATTGCTTCATATGCGTTAGTTCATGAAAAAGAGATTTTATATACAACTCCTTATTCATATGAGTATCAAGTTCAATTGAGTATTGTGAAAAGATGCCTATTTCACCATCATAACTGCAATATCCATAAGCACTCTCACGCTTCATGCCACGATGTTGAATATCTACAATCACATTTGATTCTGTTAGAAATTGATTGAAAAACCAACAGGCAACATCCTCACAGAGGCGTTTAGAATAACCGTATCCATAATGAATGATGTTAGACATGAACTCCAATGCAAAAATAAAATGAATGAAGAAAGAAAAATAATCTTATCAAATGTAGTCATCAATAATCACAAGGAACAAAAATCCATTCAGACCACGATCTCACATATCCTGGATTCCATCGATCACCAGGAATGTACTCTTCATGATAGATACGACGCCGACACATGGGTTCATAATACCTTGTGGGAACACGATCATAGGTAAATGGTGCCCAGAACTCTCCCCATGTGATTGCGGATGCAGGTAATGGGAGGAGTGTAAGAGAAAGAAGAAGTAAAGTTTTCATCGCTTGTAAAGGTAGGATCCGTGCCATGTTGCATTCTCAAGCATTTGTTCACGGGAGTTGATAATCAATACATTGTAACGCTCATCCTTAACAGGTGCCTTAATGCTTGCAGGTTTGTATACAGAACCAGTTTTCTTGTCAATGAAGGCATGAATACTATCACGACGATTACCAATATGCATAAAGATTTTATGATATTTACGACCAGAAGAGTCCAGAGAGTAATGATAACCATCAGGAGCATCTTGCTGGAGAGCATCACACAGCATCAGACCATACTTAACAATATTAAGATGGATGGTGTTCCGTGCCTCGGCAGAAGCGGAGTAATCAGCGAAGGTGGTGGTCATTGGTTCCTTGTGAACTGCTCATATTATAAAGGGTTCCCAGTGACCTGAGAACCCTCCGTGTGCCAGTTGTTAAAGTGTCCCGCTCAGTCGTTATATACTCTACATTCAGAAGCATCAGGATGTGTGTCACAATAGAGTTCAAGTGCAGTGGGATCATGGTCATCACCAGGATGATTCTCTTTATAAATCTTCAATGCCTCAAGTTCTTCTTCTGTATGTCTTCTTGCTTGTGGTGAAATTGTGGGGTCATTAAGAATGTCTTTGTCTTTTTGAATGTGTTGGTCGATGTTTTCCATAGTTTTATTGCGTATAATCTATTTATTTTTTATTCACTCAGAGAAGATCCTCTCCAGTTTTTTGGTGCAGGTGGATCGCATTTACCCTCAAGAGATCGAACCATTAGTTCAGTGAATTTTTCCATTTTTTCAGCAGAAACTGACTGTGGACGGTAAGTTATAGCATCTTTAAGTGCTACAAGTTCGTCCCATTCTTCCTTCGTCAGTTCGGCAGTTCCTGTTTTTGAGAGCGTCATAGTGTTTTTGCGATGTGTCCCAATGTTAGCATTTAAGCATATAATTATGTATTATTTTAACACTTTCTTTGGGATTGCTTAATCTTTCTTTACAAAATCTTCAAGAGCATCAAGATCATCTTTGAGTTCTTTTTCTACTTTCTTATCGTGATAATATCCCCAGAGTGAGTTGTGTACTGTCATTAATTCAGAAACAAAAAAACCGCTAGGATAAATTCCAAGTTTATCCATTAGACCTCTGTGACTACAACCTTCCTTTTCGGCATTACACATAATCAAACAGATTGCCTGAACCATATCAAGTTTATCTTGCTCAGGAAGCATAAAATACTTTCCTACAGCACGTTGCTTTGCTTCCTCATTTTCTTTTTGAAGTTGTTTGAAGGCATCACTGTCCCACCATTCTTGAAGTGCCTTTCCAAATTGATTAGGTTCTGTCATTTCTTATAAGACTCCAAAATCATCATGATATCTAATGCACAATCAGGTGGTAGATCTCCCTCATAATCACCATTTGTTGAAAAACGAAAAGAATATACAGTCTCTTCATCATTCCAATAAGAATTGTCTCTCCAATAAGTATTTTGGTCTTCTTGAGGAACAAACATTCCCTGATCTACACCCTCATATTTTGAGAGAGTAACCGCATCAATCTTTTTTTGAATCTCAAAAATTTTATCAAATAAATTAGTTTTCATTTCATTCCTTATTAAAAAATGTACCAAAAAATCCCGAATCCCCTGGTCTGCGAGTTTCTAATTTATCAAGCAAAGAATCAGTTGCCTGAAGAGATTCAATGCGACTAATCAAGTCAGCAATCACAAAACATACCATAGGTCGTTCTTGCCTTGCAGCATAAGCAAGAGAATTTCGCAGAGATTGCTCTGCATCTTTCAAACTTTCTGTAACTGATTCACTTAGTGCCATTTGATTCCTCACATTTTGTATAAAAGATTCCGTTTACATAACAGGACTTACCTGCCTCATAGTATTTTATCACAGATTGGTTCGTCTGGGATTGGGTATTAACATTTTTTATATGACAAAAAATGTTACTCCAACAGAGTAAAAACTCTATCATCAACACTCATCCATTGAAATTGGTTCTGTAATCTTACGAAGAGTATAAGACCCGTCATCATTAGAAATCCATTCTACTTTATCACCTTCAGTGAGATTTGCTGCTTCTAGAAGATCATCTGGGAATAGAACATAATATTCACCACTTGGATCCATTTCAACAGGAAGTTGCCATTTCATTACCTTATTTTTTTTCTCTGGTGGAGTCCAAAAACCATCATCAGTCATTTTCCAACCAGAGGAAATTGCCTCTTGATAATTCATATAAAGTTTTGCTTGCTTATCATAATACTCTGCCTCACTCAGGTTATACTCACGACATTTTTCTTCTATATTTTGAACACTACTTACAGTTGAACCTTTATATTCGTCTTGAGAGGATTTGTTTTCCCAAAAATCATTCCAGGCACCTTTACATTCTGGTGATGGGTCATCCTTATCACATACAAAAGGTTTCTCATAAGAACTGATGTGTCCTTTTCCATTACCATTCAATAGTGCAAGAAGTTCATATGAAATGCTAGCATGATGCTTATGATGATAATAAGTTTCTTCAACTACTCCTTTAATTACATCATAAATTTCATGTGGTGTTGCCTCTGCCGCAGAGAGTGCATCATAAACCCAGTTTTCAAGTTGGGAAAGAGAATACTTTTTGTAATCATTCATTGTGATAGTCCTTGATTGCTTGCTCCATAATAACCTGGATTTCCTTTGAGGTCAACCCGTTCAACCACTTCCAATTTGGGTCTTGTGAGTCCCAATCCATTGTATAAGACCCATCTTCGTTTTGTGAAATTTTGAGAGAATCAATCTCTTGGTTTTGGTTTTGCACAGTCATTACAATAAAAACTAAATCCTTCTTTAAAGATCTTAACTTTTTGAAAATTATTCAAATCTAATGGTTTTGTCCCACCACATTTACTACATGTCCTTTCCGTATTGCTTCTTTGCCTTTTTGAGTTCTTTGAGTTCTGCCTTGATTTCTTTATAGGCAGATAAGGAGTCAATTTTTCCACCCATTTCAAGGGCAATGATGATATCAACTCTTGTACCAAAGTGTGAAAGTGCTTTTTCAAAGTCATTGAGGTCACTATACATCTTTACTATCAGTATTCGCAACAATATCTATGCGAGCATCAAGAGCACGAATGTTTTCCATAATCTCATAAAGAACATTCGTGGTCTCAATGTTTTCCTCTTTGAGAGTGATGACTTCTTTTTCTAACTCATAAACTCTTTTGTAGAGTTCATCCATTATAAGAGGTTCGTCAAATCCCCATTTCTTTTGAAACCAGTTTGTTGCAATCATAATACACCTACAGATTTAAGATATCGTCTATATGCCATATATCTTTGAAGAGATGGTGCGATATCAAGACTTTCACAAGACCTAATGTATGAGATAAATTCGTACCAGGGTGCTGTTGGGTCAGTATCACTCATAATTTACCTCCTACTTGCCCTTCATAAGTTTGGGATTCAGGGAAACCCTCCTGCCGTCCTTTAAGATAAAATCTCGTCGCTGCGATACATTGGTCTTCAGTGAGAGATGTGACCAATCCATTGCCTTCAAGGTCGGTTGAGTCCCAGAGTCCATACTTTTTCTCTTGAATGTAGAAGCAGTCATCGATTAGTTTCTTTTCGTTCATTTACTTCCTTTACAGTTTGATGTAGTTCCTTAAGTGCCTGAATGGTTTCGGGAGTTTCTTCAAAACTCCAGGAGTTTCCATTCTTATCAACAAAAGTTCGTTCAGTCATAGATGTTTATAAACCTCAATAAAATTTGCGTGTCCCTTCCATAGTATACCACCGATTATAATAAAGTCAAGTATTACAAGACCAATCAGAAAAATAACAATTGCCTTTTTATCACTCATATTTGTATGAGAGTTTGATTTCACTTTTTTTGAGTTTGTATCGGTCAATGTGCTTTTGACGATTGTGTTCAGTATCAAAATAACACTTCTTCAGTTCATTTCCGTCCTTATAAACCAATTTCCAAGGGAATAAATCAAACGGAAACTCTTCTGCAGGATCTTTTTGTGCTACTTTTTCAGTTTTCTTTGGTCGTCCCATTAGACATCCTCCCTGCATCAAAACTTTCTTTCATCCATTCTATCATACGATCACGGTTTTTGGAATCAAAATCATCCCAAAATTCTTCGGCACGAAGATGATAACCTATAACTTCATAGAACCAATCGTCAAAATCAGTCATAAACATTCTGCTCGTGTTGAAGTTTATCAATGTAATGATAGATTGTTTCGTTGGAATATTTAAAACTATTAAATCGTTCTGGATTCTTATCTTTCATTCGTGAAAGCATATTGATCCAATCATAATGATGATTGATTATTTGACCATAATGAGCGTCATTCATCTTTAAGTTCCTCATTCAAATCAACATCAATCATATCGCCCACAAGGTCATCAAGTTTATCAAACATATCTTTAGTGAATGGAACCGTTTCTACCTTACCAGTTCTTACATCTTCACTCATCTGCATCAAACTCTCAATAAACTCTTTGGGATAAATGTCCTCTTCCAAACTATCCCAAAAGTATAAGATACACTGCTCTAGTGGGTCATCAGTTTTTAGAAGTGCATAATCCTGATAGTTATTACCCATCAGGTCTCCCCAGTGTTGAAAGGCATACCAACAATTCATCCATCCTTGCTGAATACAAGAAAAGAGAATATATTCCAACCAGGACATCTTCACCTTATTTTTATCAGTTCCCAGTAGTGGTCTTGAGAAGTTCATTGTTCTATAAAATGCGGTTTTTCTGTATCAAACTCCCACCATTTTGCATTCTTCATTTTAAGACACATTAGTATGGTTTCGTGTTCTCTTCGTTCTCTTGGAGTTCCTTTATATAGAAACCTTCGTTGATAAGCACAGCACCATACATTACGATAGATTTGTGCTTTTTCAGTGAGTTTCATTTAAGAGTTCTTTGAGTTGATTGAATTTGTTCTTATATTTCTTCAGTTCTTCTTCAAGTTCTTTGACCTTTTGAGAAAGTGAAGTATCATCTTGAGGTTCTTCTTTCTTCTCAAGAATGGTTCCAGTTACGTTAGCACCCTCAAGGTTAGCATCCCGAAGGTTAGCACAATAAAGGTTAGCACCCTGAAGGTTAGCACCCTGAAGGTTAGCATTCCAAAGGATAGCATACCTAAGGTCAGCACCATCAAGGATAGCATACCTAAGGTCAGCACCATCAAGGATAGCATACCTAAGGTCAGCACCATCAAGGATAGCACCCCTAAGGTTAGCACCCTCAAGTTCAGCACCCATAAGGTTAGCACCCTCAAGATTAGCACCATAAAAGTCAGCACCCCGAAGGTTAGCACCCCGAAGGTAAGCACCCT